>CEOK01198822.1_pt1 | contig 11544 bp, 6 predicted proteins | sample 427001 | NCBI WGS metagenome assembly CEOK01 (sample SAMEA2591108, study PRJEB7988) | marine metagenome | isolation source: saline water (ENVO:00002010), including | reverse complement strand
GACTTTGTCACTTTTGGGGATACCCATGGATGGCCTTTTGTCCTAAAATCCTCCAAAGGAGGCTATGACGGATATGGCAATCGTGTGGTGTCGTCCTTGGAGGAAGCTCAGGAGGGATTCCAGTCCTTGGGTGGGGACGCTGGAGATACTGGTCATGAAATCATTGCTGAGGCGATGGTCCCTTTTGTGAAGGAATTAGCGGTTCAAGTGGCTCGAAATGAGTTGGGAATGGTGGTCTATCCCTGTTGCGAAACCATACAAACGGGACAGATTTGTACAGCCGTTCTTGCGCCGGCACCAGTTGAGGCATCGATTCAGTCTAAGGCGCAAGAGTTGGCCATGGCCGCTATGGAAGCCATTGATGGTGTGGGGCTGTTTGCATTTGAGTTCTTTTTGACGGATTCAGGTGATTTATTACTCAATGAATCTGCTCCACGACCCCACAATTCGGGGCATTATACGATTGAGGCTTGCGAGAGTTCGCAATTTGATAATCATGTGCGTGCTGTCACCTCTACCCCACTTGGATCCACAGCCATGAAGGTCCCCACTGCGATCATGATCAATATTTTGGGGACTGACGAGCGCCCTTCGAAGCTAGATGGCGCGGTAGAGTTACTCGAGCACAACGCGAAGCTTCATCTCTACGGTAAGGCTCAAAGCAAGCCCGGGCGAAAAATGGGGCATCTTACCCTTTTGGGTGAGGATGTGGATGCGTTATACAAACAAGGGCGCTCTTGGGTTGATGGATTACGACTGTAGAGCAAAGGCTTTGGGTAAAAAACCTTATTTTGAAATCATGAACTCCACATCGACACAACACCCAACATCTTCAAAGAACGAAGGCACTGCAAAAACGGAGGCCTTCTACCCGTTGGTTGGGATTGTGATGGGCAGTGATTCTGATTGGCCCATTATGAAAGAAGCTGCTGAGATATTGAAGCAGTTTGGGGTGCCGTTTGAGACCAAGGTTGTCAGTGCACATCGCACGCCGGATGACATGGCGGATTATGCCAAAAAAGCGGTTGGACGAGGTCTCGTCACCATTATCGCAGGAGCTGGTGGGGCTGCGCACCTGCCTGGAATGCTCGCTTCATACACGACCTTGCCGGTTATTGGTGTCCCTGTGCCGACCAAAGATTTGGGAGGCGAGGATAGTTTGTACTCGATTGTGCAAATGCCTAATGGCATCCCTGTTGCGACGGTTGGCATCGGAAAGGCCAAAAATGCTGGGCTTCTTGCGATCAGGATGTTGACCTCTCATCGATCTGATTTGACCGATCTATTGACGCAATATCATGCTGATATGGCCGATGAGAGTCGTGCCAAAACTCAGAATCTTAGGATGGAGTAGGACGCTCCCTACTGGAAAACGTCTTTTACTCGAGAGAAAAATCCTTTGCCGTCTTGCTCCTTGTGCTTAGGATCAAAGGAGTCTGAATCGGCATGCTTTGAAAACCATGCTTTCTCATCGGCCGTCAAGCTGTCGGGAATAAACACATTCACGCGGATGATTTGATCTCCTGTCCCCGATTTGTTCAGCCCTTGAATCCCCTTCTCCTTCATCCGGAGTAATTTGCCAGGCTGTGTCCCAGCATCAATTTTTACTTTTGCTTTGCCTTTGAGCGTGGGCACTTGAATATCCGTCCCTAGGACCGCATCCGGGATGGATAAATCAAGGTCATAAATAATGTTATTGCCATCCCGTTCGAAGTACTCGTGCTCTTTTTCTTGAATTAATACAATGAGATCTCCAGGTGATCCACCTCGAGCCCCTGCATTCCCGCTTCTTCTCAAGGTGATATAGTTGCCATTACTCACACCTGCAGGGATGGTCACCTTTATCGTTTCTTCCCCTTTTACACGCCCTTCGCCGTGACATTCGGCACATTTATTCTTGATAATGCGTCCTTCACTTTGACATATGGGGCATGGCTGGACGTTTACAAATTGACCAAACATGGTGCGTGAAACCTGGCGCACCTCCCCAATTCCATCACATGTGGAACAGGTTTGGAAATCCGAATCGGTCTTGGCGCCGGTCCCTTTACAGCTGGAGCACTCTGTTTGCTTGCGAATTTTGAGTGTTTTTTCTGCGCCAAAAGCGATCTCTTCGAGGGTTAGGGCCACATTGATTTTGAGATCGGAGCCTGGTTGTCCAGCCGATCGACTTCGACGGCTTCCCCCTGAGCGCGCACCACCAAAGGCATCTCCACCAAACATGTCACTGCCGAAAATGTCACTAAATCGGCTAAAAATGTCTTCAAATGGGACGTCATCAAATCCTGCACCGCCGCCAAAGCCACCTGCTCCCGTTGCAGCGTGTCCAAACTGATCATATTGTTGACGTTTCGCGGGATCCCGAAGCACCTCGTAGGCCTCTGAGGCCTCCTTGAATTTCTTGGCAGTTTCATCATCCCCTTTGTTGCGGTCAGGGTGGTACTTCATGGCGAGCTTACGGTATGCTTTTTTTAGCTCCGCCTCCGACGCCCCTTTGGCAACGCCCAATACTTCGTAATAGTCTCGTTTACTCACTCACAATCACTTTTGCGTGGCGAATGACTCGCTCACCTAGTTTATATCCATTTTCGAGTACATCCAGCACCTGATTTGAGGGAACGCCCTCTTGTGCAGGTTGTCTCATTAGCGCTTCATGAAGATTCACATCAAAGGGAACTCCCTTCTCAGTAATCGCCTCAACCCCATATTTTTCTAGCACTCCTTGAAACTTGTCGGCCACAAGCTCAATTCCTTCCTGGATAGCCTTGGTCTCTTCGGATGGCTCAATGGCTTGAAGCGTGCGTAGTAGATCGTCATTCACCGGTAAAAAGGCCTCAATAGCGGCGGCTTGCGCTTGCTCAAACACCATAATGCGCTCTTTTTGTTGACGCTTACGCATGTTGTCCATTTCTGCGGCTTTGCGTAGTAACTGATCTTTCAGGGATGCGATTTGTTCCTCCGGTGTTGGCTCTACTGTTGGTTCTGAGCTTGATTCCGTGTCTGAATCTTGCCCAGGCTCTTGTGCATCTGTAGGTTCTTGTGCGTCTGCAGGCTCAGCAGTGGCCCCATGTGTATTCACATCCTCGTGGTCCTGCGCATGCTCAGATTGGGTTTCTTCGGGTCTCAACTCTTCACTCATGGATTCGTATTAAAAGTTCTTTACCTCGCTTGGTTAGTGGCAAAAAACATGCCACAAAAAGAAGCCTATCAAGATTATGACAAAGATGCAGTCTACAAGGGTTTCGGCTCTCGAACTATGGCATGGTTCACTATATAAGCTCTATTTTGGCCGTGTAGCGTACTCTTTTTCACTAAAAAACTCAATCATATTCCCATCTGGATCGGTGATAAAGAAAAACCGGCCATGTTTTCGGTTGGCAGGCCCACTAATCAAGCGAATACCCTCTTCCTGGAGTTTTTCGGCTAGATCATCGACTTGCTCTGGCGTGTCTAAATAGAATCCAAAATGATCCATCCTAAAGTCCCTTGACTGAGCATCATAGGATGTTTCCGCTTCTACCAAGACCAGTGTATCCTGCTCGCCAATGCGAAATACACTCATGCTTTGACCCATTTTTCTCACCAACTCAAAGCCCAAAACCCGTTGATAAAAATCATCGGCTTCTTTGATTCGATTGACACGTAGGGTTAGGTGGTGTAAACCTGAAGGGCGGAAAGAGTTCATGCATGCAAATGGTTAACGTTATATTGTCCTGAAACTACCACTTTTTAGTCACTCCGTTTATGACGGTCGAACCATCCACGCTTTATCTTGTCGCAACGCCTATTGGTAATTTAGGGGATTTCTCTGCTCGGGCAGTCGAGGTATTGCGCAGCGTTGCAGCCATTGGATGCGAAGATACTCGCACAAGTAAGCGCTTAATGGAGGCTTACGAAATCTCTACCCCATTGTTTTCGATGCATCAGCATAATGAGCATCGTCGTGTGGAGGGAATCATTGAACGACTGTTGCGTGGGGAGTCGATTGCTGTGATTACCGATGCTGGGACGCCTGGGATCTCTGATCCTGGGTTTTTGTTGGCGCGAGCTGTGCATCAGCGACGGGCGACGGGTGACTTGCTACGTGTGCGTGTGATTCCTGGCGCCGACGCCTTGACCACCGCACTAGTGAGTAGTGGGTTACCGAGCGAGCAATTTCACTTTGAAGGGTTTCTGCCACACAAAAAAGGGCGATCCACAAGGCTTGCACACATTGCCGATCGGGACGTCACCACGGTTGTATACGAAAGCCCCCATCGTATTGAGCGATTAGTCAAGGAATTACTCGAGGTTGCTGGACCTTCACGGTGGATTTGTGTGGTAAGAGAATTGACCAAACAATTTGAGGAGCATCTTCGAGGCCGCACAGAAGATGTGCAAGAGATGTTACAACAGACCAAAATCAAAGGGGAATTTGTGGTAGTCGTAGCTCCAAAGGGGTATAGCGAGGATGCAATGGGGGGCGTCGACGAATGACTTCTCACAGAGTGACATACCCTCTACAAGCGTTCATTCACGAATGGTGGTCTGCATCGCCGTGGTGGATTGCAGTGCGAGCGGGAGTCTTCCTGGCCATCTCTTTTCCACCCGTTGACCTGCCATTCATGCTTTTATTGGGATGGTTGGACCTTCAGGTGCTGCTATTTAGTTCAGACCACAGAATTGCACAAAAACGACGGTTACTCATCTTCTCGGCCATCTTGCTGTGGAATCTGTTGACCACCTATTGGTTGATGATGGCAACATTGGGTGGTGGATTGGCTGCCATTGTTGCAAATGCAGGGCTAATGACCTTGGCTTTGTTTGTGGCTCGAGCCGTGGTCAAGGTCGCTGAACGGAGTACTTCTGAGCAAGGATGGCAGAGAGTTAGATGCTGGATTCGCCCTGTGATTTGGATTCCCTTGTGGCTTGGATTTGAGTTTGGGCATCATCAATGGGATTTGGCATGGCCGTGGTTAACACTTGCCAATGCATGGTCCACACGGCCTTGGGCCATCCAATGGGTGGAGTATACGGGGTATGTGGGAGCCTCTGCGTGGTTTTTGATTGTTGCAGCATGGGGCTATGAGGTGTGGGTGCGACCTGTGTTGGACGCCCAGTACCATGGCAAAGAGTATAATCGGGTGCACGGCGCTTGGGGGTGGACATCTCGTATTTTGCCTGGATTGGCTCTAGTAGGAGTACCCTTGGGGCTTTCTCTTTGGATCGACATGAATCGTAGCGTTGAGTGGGAAGCCCTGGCCATGGGCCCAACCCAAGATGTGCTCATTATTCAACCCAATCGTGATTCCTATGAACCCTTTGGTGGCTATGCTTCTGTTGGCGAGCTCATAGATTCCACAGCGGCGTTCACCTCGCAGGCGATCATGGAGGGGCACGGTGACTCTGTAGACCTCGCTGAATCTGAAGGCATCAGTGACTCTCTGTCCCCCACTGATCCTGTGATATTGTGGCCCGAAAATACGCTTGATGGCGCCTTGACGTTGAACTCGTATGAGGCGTACCGTATGCGCTCCTACGCCACCCAATGGCAAGCTCATGTACTCACAGGCGTTGGATGGATTGAGTATGATGAAGCGCTAGAAGGCCAGCGCCATCCCGCACTACTTCGGCGAGCCCCCTCTAATCGCACCTATGACGTGTATAATGCCGCTTGGCACATCCGACCCAATCGAGAAGACTCCATCTCTACTTACAAAAAGGCCAATTTAGTCCCTGCAGTTGAGCGATTTCCTTTTGCTGACGAGCTCGTGCGTCTTCCCTTTGTTGATCGCCTACCTTGGACATCCTTTCTAGGCTTTGGCCGAGGGAATCAGGCGACGGTTTTCGAGCTAATGGAGTCTCAAAAAGTCGCCCCTGTGATTTGCTACGATTCCGTGTTTTCTGATTGGATGCGGGAATACGTTGCTGGAGGAGCACAATGGATTGCGGTTCTGACCAACGATGGATGGTGGGGCCGAACAAGTGGACATACACAACATTATGATTTTGCTAGGCTGCGTGCCATTGAAACACGTCGCCCAATTGTTCGAGCAGCCAACTCCGGTACAAGTGGATGGATTGACCCTTTGGGCGATCGACAGCTGATGTCTGACTATGGGGTTGTCTCTTCACATTGGGTAAAAATCCCTACTCAAACGATGGATAATACCTTCTTTGTCGAGAGAGGTAATCTACTTGGGCTGTTTGTGAGTGTGCTTAGTGGGCTATGGTTAACCGTTGGGTTTTTTATCCACATACTGAGCGCGCACCGACGTCGTCAAGTGTAGGAGATTGAGTCGCTACCCAGCGGATCTAATTCAAGATACTGACGCGAATATTCACCCGAATATCATGATTGGTCCGTTCAAAGGTGTTGGTGGAGCGGGGAATGATTTTGGTGTAGGCGTACTCTGCACTCGCCGTGAGTCGACTGGAAAAAGAATACCCCAACGATGCCGCTCCCGTAATACGGGCCTGACCTGTTTCTGGGATCTTGATAATTTGTGTGAGGGCCTGTTGTGGATCAAAGACTCCTCCACTCTCAGAAAGGGATTGAGCAATGTCATTACCCAGTTCAAAGCGACGATCCACGTCTTCGGTGTAAGAAGCGTTGGCACTCAGGTTAATGTTGTTATTAAATCGCGTTAAAAAGGGCAATTTGAAGCCTCGAATCGCATAGTTTAGCGTCATTTTGGCTCCTCTTGACACCCGTTGAGCGACTTGTGAATTGGAAAGGGCCAACGAAGTAATGCGTGACGTTTCCATGGAGAAGTTGGTTGTTAATCCCCCTTTCCATGTGATTCCTAGCTGAACCAACGGTGAATAGCGTTGTTGAACGGTGACCGAATTAGGGGAAAATTCAGGTCGGATAAAATCGAGTTGGTACGGGCCAATCGATTGGGTAATGGCGTCGCCAACATCATTATTGAGGGTCCATCCAGATCGGAAGGTTGCTTGATAGGCGTGAGATAAGGTGGCTCGTTGCATCCATCGACCGATAAAGGGGATAATCTTTTCTACTCCGGAGTAACTCACTTTCCAGTTTGGCATAGGGAATGGAAGATAGCCCTTTCCAAACGAGGTGGGTGATCCTGCCACCAAATAGGTTGACTGAAAATCTTCGAGCAACGAATTAGGCCCAAGAACGACCCGACCATCCGCATTACCCAGTTCATCAGAAATCACGGTCCCTTCGGATGGGAGATCAGCATAGGCGCGCTCGAGTTGTTTCAAAAATAGGTCTTCATAATTGCCTTCAATATTCCATACGGTCGCCTGAACGGTACCGCTGGAGGTACGAACAGACAACGATGAATCTTGCGTGAGGGTGATGGTTTCGGCTTGGCGTTCGTCCCATGAAGCGGTCCAGTTTAGATTAATAGAAAGGTTCTGGAATGGCTGAAACGCTGTGGAGGCAGACACGCTATGGGACTCCGTCTCTTGAATGGGTAGCTGAAGATTGCCTCCACCAGGGGGCGCTTGAATAAACGCTCCACCATCCAGGCGAGTTAACACCCCCGTTCGATACAGGAAACTAGGAGTCTCCTCCCCTCCGATGGCGGAGAGGAGATCGGGTTCCCCTAAATACCCCGCTTGAGCTCCCGATTGCCCTTGAGAATAACTCAGGCTGATGTCTTTGATGCCAAATGGAATCAAGGCAGCGTTGAGCCCGGCTAGTTTTACTCGATCGATAATGGTAATGCGGCGCAAAGAATCGGGGGTAATGGTCGTGTCTCGGCGATCGATTTGAGCTTTTCTCTGTCGTTGCATCCAGTCTACAAATCCTGCTTTCTCATACAAGGTTTCAAGGTTTAGTCCGAAAGAGTGGTCTAGCTTGAAGGAGTTTCCAATCTGCGCTCCCAACCCTGATCCTTCGGCTGAATTAGCCCATTGATATCCACCACCATAGCGAACAGAATAGGTCACCCAATCGAGTCCAGGAATTCGATTGATGGGAGGCAACCATGCTGCGGAGTAGGATTCACTGAACGAGTTTCTGCGTGGTGAGAGTGTATCGCTGACCATATCCTTGATCACATCAAAGGTGGGGATGGGCTCGTACGCCAGAGAATCTGCTCCTGTAAGATTGGCGCTTCGTAGTGCTTGTTGGCCAATGTCATATGCGCTGTTGGAAGAATAACTCAGTGGGATCCCAGGGGTCAGATTGTAATTGAGGCCAAAGCTTGTGTTGTAATTAAACGTGTGGGTTTGTTGCAGCGCAAACTGAATCGCATCGGCTGCGTTGGATAGTTGTCGCCTTCTTGTCTCGCCATAGCTACGACTTCCACTCAGACTCATGTTCACACTCGACGGCATCACACCCAATCGGATCTCGCTAAGAGCTCCTGCCACCGGCACCTCTTCCATGAATCGAAATGGCCTGACAAGCTTGACATTACGAAAGCTCAGTCCGTATGCGATGGAGGCATTAGTAGCCCAATTCTCACGTTTGGTAATGTCTGGGGAGCTACCACTAGCGGTATTATAATTGTAGCTCATGGTGATATTGTCGACGGTGTACTGCATAAGCGGTGACGTCGAATTTTTCTTGGAGATATTGGGCAAGTTAATGGAGAAGCTTTCGCTCACTGTTTGGGTGCTTTCGAGGCGGTCTTGAATCAAGGCATCCTTTTCGGAATCGTTGAGGTCTTCCCGAGCCTGAACTGCACTTTCAAATTCACTAAATCGGATATCCCCTTGTGTCGGCAGAAACTCAGGGGTCGAAACAGAGGACGATGTGGCCAAAGAGATTGGGAGATTGAGTCCAAAATCTTCGGGGAAGAGTTTGTTCACATTAAACGTCCCGCTCAGGTTGTATGAGGTCGTTTGGGAGGTGTTGCGTTGGCCTAGCTGAGATTCCAACGCGCCAAAACCATAGGTTTGATGACTTACCGAGCCACTTACCGAAGCCAAATCGGCAAAGTTGGTCGATCCACGCATATTGGCTGCCCATCCATTGGTGTTGTCAAAGCCTGAGACACGTAATTCGTTGAGCCAAAGCTCCCCTGCAACAACAGGAGTACCCACCGAGGAGGGATCTTGTGGGTCGTAGGGATTACGCACACCGAGGGCAATTTCATTGATTCGGGTGAGAGACGGATTTCCTTTCATGGCCACAAGTGCTCCAGGGGCTCCATCCTCGATGAGCTCCCCGCTTTCGAAGAGTTCATTGGGGTCGAGTTGTGTGCCCACCTGATCTCGGAGTTGTTTCAAGGCATTGAACGCCGAGAGGTTAATGTTCACACTATTCTCATCATAGAGCCAGATCGCTGCGGCTTCTTCTTCGAGCCTGGCTGATTCATTTGTATCAAAGGGGCCAAAAGGTGTCGCAAGATCAGTTGGGGACACAGGTTGGCGGTATTCATAATAGTTGTTCTCCAAATCGGAGCCCATCCGAATGATCAACTCCATATCCCCTCTTTGGTCAAACCCTTCGCCATGGACAAACATCCTCATATTGCTGTAATTCACCAGATTCAGTCCTCCAGGGTACGTCTTCTTGATGAGTTGCTCCCCCTGTGGACCAAGATTTTCTACGCCAAGCACAATCGATTGCTCGTTGGCAAGGGACTGAAGCTGAGACCCACGGTTGACAGCCCGAATGGCTCCGGTGGGTTGACGGTATGGAATGGGTTCGCGGTTCGAGTTTTCTTCGATATTGATCGAGGCTACCTGAAAGTCGGCACTAGGAGCAGATCGCTCGTTGAGAAGCAAGGTTTTACGCCATTGAGAACCGACAAATTCGAACGTGGCAAATCGTAGCGTGAAGGGCTTTTCGTAGCCACTCATCCAGACACGGACATAGCTTATATTTTGGAAGCTATTGAAATCCCCAAACTGCCTGCGGATATCGGTTAAGGGTAGCCTCACCTGAACCCATCGATCGGTTTGTGAAGGCCCATCCAGGCCATCCACCACATAAGGATTAGGTTTAGTTTTTTGTCCGCGTGGATCGGCTGGATTCAGCGGAATCTCATACTGGACATAGGCATTGTTTTGCTCGACGATGGACGGATTAATGAGTCCTTCTGTATCTGGACGATTGGTGACGGCTCGCGAGTCAGAATTACTCAGTGGAGTATTGCCATCGGGGCGACCCAGCATTCGATGGAACCGCTCGTGCAGAGGAAGGCCGTCGGCTGCAGAGGAGCCATAATACATGTAATCATCGTTGGAGGGATCCTCGAGAAGTTTAGCAAGTTCAGGAGAGTTGGCCGCGAGACGTTGCTGCGCGATCGCAATGAAATCGGCAAAAATTACGGTCTCATTAAGATCATTCACTCCACCTGTGTTGGGTAATCCATCCAGACCCACATCCTCGATATCTCGATCCTCATTGCTAAACTGACCTAGTGGAGCCGGAGGAATGGCTGGAACCGCCGATCGAGGGTTGGTGAAATTATCGGGTTGGAGATTATCCTTTGCGGTGGCTAATCCATCCTCTGTGTTGAGTTTGGCATTGGGAACGACATCCTCTGAGAGGATGCCAAGATCCACATAGAGTTTCCCATCATAGGCACTCAATTCTGAGGGTGGCGCATCTTGACCGTTGGGCAACACCGCTTGAACCCAAAATTCGAGGAATTCAATGTTGTTTTGAGTAAAATCCTCTTGTCCAGATGGTAACACCGTCATCATTCCACCCCATGTGCGCTCGGGTTCGTTTTCATAAACCTCGGGATAATCATCCGGGTAGGCATAAATCCCACGGCGATTGGGTGCATAATGGATATCCAGTGTCGTAATGAACTCGTCCTCAGGATTTTGAGTCTCTTTACCCGGGAATACATCCGTTATTCGTACTGGTTGAGACTCAGGTGTGTAGGTCACACTTCCAAGAATGGAAGAAATATTTCGTGGAATAGAGTAATGGCTAAAATCGCCTCGTAGGTCGGCACGGTCCGACATCGATTCAAGATTCCCCGAAGCAAATGCCTGCAGTGGCGCATTTTTGTTGAACCATACCTGGTCAGGTTCATACCCAGGTATCGCGGCAGGTGCCGAAGCAACCACCCACCGCGTCGCATTGGTCAGGGTGAGTTTGATATTCGTCCCTTCAAAATCATCAATAAACGAAAGACCTCGTTCCTCATCCGGGAAAAAATCTCCACGGTCAATGGCCCTTCTGGTGGCTTGCGTTTGGGCTACCCCTGGGAGGAGCTGGGCAAATTCACCACTGAACGATAGCTTGGATTCGGCACGTGTTTGAACTAACGGCAGCGCGTCCACAGCTCGAGTTAGAAACGGGAGATCTATTTGAGTTTTTCCATCTAACCCTATGATGGTATTGCGTATCGGCTCATCCCCAATTCGAATCTTATCATCGAGTGGACGCTCATTATACCGGAAAATCGTGGCCCCAAGCTTGGTGGTCCTGTTCAAATCATAATCTAGACGAACACCAGTAAACGATTTCTGCTCAATCGAGGTAAAGGCTTGATTCTCGTACGATATTTCGATTTCCTGTCCAGGTGAGGTGTATTGTGGATTAAGGATCGAAATATTTCCAAAGGTGTAATCGACTTGGTAATCTTGACCCTCCACAAGCTCTACACCATTGGC
>CEOK01088840.1_pt1 | contig 11553 bp, 10 predicted proteins | sample 427001 | NCBI WGS metagenome assembly CEOK01 (sample SAMEA2591108, study PRJEB7988) | marine metagenome | isolation source: saline water (ENVO:00002010), including | reverse complement strand
ACAAACAATGCGTTGGTAACATTCTTTGGTGCAGAGTTTGGAACTTCTTTTAGTTTCCTCATCTTCTCTTGTAAGTCACCAAGTTTTTCTGTTACCTCTGCGACCTGTTTGATTAGATTACCAGCAACCTCATAAGTTCGTGGGTGTTCAGATTCTTTTGCAAGTTCAAGGATACCCTCTATCGCATCTTGTCCTCTTTCCACAAGGTTGTAAAAGTTTTCTCTCTGATACTTATAATCATTATCTATATCATCTTCATCACTTTTTACGACTGTCTTTGGAACAGTGATCTTATTGTTTGTGATCGCATCTTCTACTGGATCTAAGATACCTAATGCTTCATCAATAATTTGATCTGGTGTTTTCATCTTTATCACCTAGCATTAGAATACTTAACTGGAGAATCTGCCCAAGCAAAAAATAACACATCACCTTGGTTGTTTGCAAAGTTTCTACGACACTTAAAACCATTTGATAATATGTCTAAATCATCGTCAGTTTGTTCTTGTCCAGATGTTTTATCTCTCAAACTATTATTATCAACATTATAACCTAATCGTTTAAGATCATAACTTGTCCAATCAATACCAGTGGCATCTTGTCTCAACCAGATACGGGCGGGCTTGAAACCACAATAGACAAAAGTACCATCAGCATTTGAGTTGCCAGAAAAGATCCCGAATTTACTGAATCCTTCAACTTCGTGAAAAAGGTAAGCAATCAACTCATCACTACTTTTATTAGAGTTGCCTGTTCCAAGATGAAAAACAGTATCCGTTGGTGGAGTATCATTAAATATAATATCACTCTCAGTAAATGCAGATGTGGAAATATTAAAATATCCAACGTGTGCTCCATCGCTAGGTTGGTCATTTTCAGCTCTAGAGTAGACAAACCAGTTACCAGTGCCGGGCGACCTCTCTTTAACGATGCATACATCTGGTGCCTTAGTGAGTCCATGAGCCACAGTCGCATTAGATCCTGTGCCAGTGAAACTTACTATTGAGAACCCTGCTTTTGTATTTGCAGATATTTTATTTGCAGGATTTGTCCCAGCAAGTGAAGAGGTTGATGCGACACCATCAATCATAACTGAACCAGCAGTTGGAACATTGCCTGCTCCAGCAGAATTAGTCGCAGTTGGAGCACCACCAGCTTTCCAACACCATGCAACATGACTATCAGTGTAATAGTTATAACTGTTATTACCCGAAGCATCTGCACCAAGTGTAAACCCATCAGAATCAAAACTTGTTATACAATCTGTTTCTGATGACTCTATGGCTGTTGCGGCTGGACGTAACTGTTTTCCAGTGCCACGAACACTGTCTGTTACTGATGGTTCTTGTGTTCCATCTCTGCGTTTCACCCAGATCCAATCGGGCTTAAAACCGACTCCAGTAACATTTTGACTTGAACCAGTTCCTTCGTATAATGCTGTCTGATAGTGATCAGTTGCTTGTTCACTTTTATTTGGGCCGAGTTCTGGATCTGTAAGTGATTTTGCACAAAGGGCTAAAAAGCCAGATGGGACAGAATACTCAAACGTGCCATTACCATTTTCATCTGCATTTGCAGATGCTACATCTTTAGTATCTTGACCAAAATTAACTGAATAAGTTTCGTTATATGAACCCCCTCTTGTAATGCATGGAGTGACCCTAGTGTTAGCCGCCGCAAGAGTTGCAGAAACGTCTAGTCCACCTGATCCAGCTGCTGGATCTGCACTATTAAAGTATGTGCCATTTTTAGCATAATAAAAAAGCCCCCCATCAACATCTAAAAGAATAGAATATATGTCTCCATTATTTACTACGTTTGTGCTGGTTATCCCATAACCGCCAGATTGACCACTACCATCTAATAGTACCTGTTCATTATATCCACTAAAAAATATTCCTTTACTGCTGGCAGCTTCATCATATCCTAAACTTGCGTCCGTACCCCATCCCAAGTAAGTACCACCACCACTTTGATAAGAATCAACATGAACTTCATAATACCATTTTCCACTTGGTGGGAGAGAAAATGTGCCGTGAGTACCCCTATTGTTTGTAGAAGTTGTTATTGTAAGATTGCCCTCTGAAAATGTGCCTATCCCAGAATAAGCGTTTGGATTAAGAGTGCAAAAATTATTAGTCGGGCTGTCAGCCATTACGTCTATGTAAGACAAACCTGAGATTGTAAAATTATTTCCTCTACCAGATGCATCATCACCAAGAGTTTTTGTCGTAAAAGGACTGTCATTATCAGAAAGCACTCCGCTATTTACACCAGTGTTATTTTCTGAACTTATATCCTCTGTAACATCGCTACTAGTTAATGCAAGTAATTTAGTATTTGTTACATTTGTTAGTGTTGAAGTCGGAACAGTAATATCACTATCACTATCTGCATATACTGTACCACCTATTACTAATCTAAAATTACTTAATTTTGCACCAATGCCAGTTCCACCTGCATAAACGACACCAAGAACAAATTTTGATAAGTCATATGCTGTAGTGTTTGATATCTTACCATCTGTACCTGCATTTGCATTTGTTACACGAGTGCCGTTAAACCAACTTCTTAACAAGCCTCCATCTCTTTGTATAACCATATGATGCCAAACACCAGCATCTAGGGTAAGACCTTGTACATCTATACTCCAATAATAGGCCTGGCCATTACCATAATAAATATAAAGATCTCTATCAGTTGATTGTACGTTTAGACTTAATAGAAAATGAGGGCCTGAAGTTGCATAATTACCTGCAATATCACCATAGTAAGCTGTTCCACTACCTCCAACTGCGGGATATTTAATAAAAAATTCTACTGTAAAATCGTCAGAAGATCCTATATCGTATGCTGTAGCATCAGTAAATGTTATACTGTCACTATCATCATCATCAAAATTTCCAGAAAAACCACTAACTACATCTTGCTCAAAGGGCAAGTGGAAGCCATTAGTTCCGTATGAACCAGAGTAGGCTTTTGGTATCCACACTCCGTCCTTTGTCTCGCCAAATTCTGTGTGAGCCACAACGCTTCCATCTATGACGTGCATTTCTGCGAGGTAGCCATCAAAGTGATAGGCACCATCAGTGTCATCACCGATATAAGTCGTAACACCATTACGCAATAACATAGTGGCTGTATCATCTGCAACAAATGATCCACTAGTTGTTCCAGTTATCAATTCTCCATTTACATAGACTTTGTGTATGTTTGCGCCAGTTTGGTCTTGACTATCTGCTTGAGCAACAATGTGATACCAAGCTGACGTATCACGAAACACTTGGTCACTTGTAAAACTGGTATACCCTGTATTGTATGCGTTAAAAACTAATTTATCACTTGTATTAAAATGTAAATAAGCACTACTGCCACTTTTTGCAAATATAATAGTGCTTCTAATGCCTAGATTAGCACGTTTAACCCACACAGATATTGTGAGTATTTTGGTGTTAGTTTGTGCTGCACTAAATGTTTTTGACAATGCTGGACTATCACCATCCTCAAAACGCAAAGATTGGTTAATCTCATGCCCATAAAGAGAAGTGGACTGAGCACCAGATGCACCAGCTCTTATTTCATTACTAAAAGGCATTATGAAGTATTTCCTTGTTTTAGTTTATCTGTCCCAGTCTCTGGGTCAAAGTTTTTTGCATCTACAAAGAAAGAACTTGTCTCATTGAAACCAAAGTCATCATCTGCATCAGCAGTGATTGGTTTTGGTGTGACTGAATATCTCTGTTCTCTGGTTGGTGATACCTCTGGGAGATTTGCATACTGATCAACTTGAACAGTCTTGATAACACTTGAGGATGTGACAGGCCCGTAGAGATAAAACTTGGTTGTAAACCCTAGAGTATAAATAATTGCTCTACGACTTTCAAAATCACCTTGATAACTATCCTCGTAACTTACATCATTCAGTATGATGGGAACATCTCTTTTGATACCCATGTCTGCCATGTCATTTATTGTAAGTGTGTAGTCTGGTTGAAAGAATGGTAGTATCTGTTCTACGATTTGTAATGCATCATCAGAGTTCTTTGCCATCGCAAACAGAGTGATATCCAGATTGTAAGGAACAGGCATAAACTGTGTGTCAAGTTTGTTTTTGTTATTTGACTTTACCTTCTTAAACTTCTGAACACGATTCATCTTTCGTGCAGTATCGTAAGTAAGACTTCCAATCTCAAATCCTAGTCTTGGTAACGTGATCGCAGTAGCAGCAGATAAAGATGGATCTTGATCTAAACGAGTCAAGAACTTTTGTTTTGGCCCATATGCAAGAGGAACTTTCATTACCTGTGTAACAGTTCCACTATTGTCCTTACGAACAATTTGTATGTTATTAAACATAGTTCCAAATGCAACTATGACGTTTCTTATTGTTTCATGGTAGAAGGATTGTCCTAACATTATAAACTCCCAGCATCACCAAATGGATTACTCTCCGTAAAGTCTAGGACAGTATCATCAAGTGTGTCAAATAATTCGTTTTGTGCAGTCTTATCTGTAGATGCATCTCCTACTATATAGGATTCTTGTATTAAGTATTCTTTTAGTCCAGTGTCAGCATCATTCTCAAGTAAGATTGCATCACCAGCAGATCTTGAGTCATCCTCGTGAACCACAGTATCATCATCTTCCATAAGAACTGAATCTGTGTAAGTTAGATTTGTGTTGAACTCAAGTGCGATACTTTCATTGTATGCAGATGATTGTTCTAATGTAAACTGAAACTCATTTGTGCTTGTTGACAAGTCATCTTCAATCTCATCAATCGTAGATATTCCAGTGTCAAGAGCTTCTGAACTATACTCAAACGACTTGCATCGTAACTTATATACTGGATTGTTATCCAGTTGAAAGAATGGCTCATCGTGATCTACGAAATTAATCTCAAACATTTTCTCAAAGATTGGATGATATATTATATCACCCTCTTGAGGTCTATCTGCATCTGTAACAGCAGTGTCTTGTATGAGATAGAACTCATTACCACTTTCTTCAGACAGTATTTTTCCACCACTACCATCTTCATTCAGTATGTTATTATCACTTTCATCGGTGATAAAATACTTTGACAGTGTGGTGAGATTTGATACTTGTATACTTCCAGCCTCTAAAAGAATAGAACCACCAGTAGTATCAGTTCCGTCTTCTAAAGTAATCTGACTATCTAGTTGTTGAAATTTTTCTTTGGATACTACAAAAGTGATCTCATTACGATTTTCTAAACCGAACTGTGTGATGATTTCTTTGTCACCACCAAAACCTTCTGAGTCCTCAACGTACATCTCAATGGGTTGTGCATTTGTAAACTTTGATAAAGCATCTTCACCAAGAACATTATCTCTCGCAACCAGAGTTCTATCGACATAATAAACATCATGTCCATAAATCTGGATTGCCTCTTTGATTAAGTCCTTGTATAGATTTCTTTCTGCGAGTATCGAACTTTTATTATTTGTATGGAATATACTGTTTACAGCCATGACACTATCCCATCATATATTCTGGTGGTAACTCGTATGATAATTGAATCTGTTCTTCTAGTTTTTCCATTTCTTCTTGTGCCTGTGAGTAGATCGTTTCACCATTCATAGTGACACCACCTAACATTGAAACACCATTGAACTTTGAAAGATTTGCACCCCACTGTCTTTTGATAAGTGCAGTTGCATATCTTTTTAGATAGATATCATCATAGATATCTGTGTATGTCTCTGGGTCAAGTTTTCTATAACACTCAATGATAATAAACTCACCAACACTGATGTCATTTTCAAAGTCCATATCTATGTACAAACGATTTTGATGTTGATTAAAACGAATGGGTTTTTCACCCACAAGTATGTGTGACAAGAAATCTAAATGTTGCATTGTCATTTGATAATGTAAAACTGAAGTAGAACTAAAATCATATAAGTCATTTAGTCTTAGTTGGTATCTTATATCAAACATATTGTTTGTTGACTGATCATCAAATGGAAATATATTTAGAACAGACACAACTGCTTGAGGCATCGGAATAAATCCTCTACCCTCAGTGAACGATGCAGTCACCGAACCATCTCTTACGTCTGTTGCAGTTGTGGTGTCATTTGTTTTAGACCTGTCCACATCTGCTTGAGTAATCTCATGTTTAAGATACATTCTTTCAACACCATCATAGTGGTATTGTGCGAAATATTGTAATGCTTCGTCAATCCTGTCCTCTGCCTGATCGTCAGAAACATTAATGTCTATGACACCTTTACCAAGGTTTCGTAAACAATACTCCTTAAATGTAGATCTTGAAGATGGTATTGCCATCTATCTCCCCTTAACTTGGTTTAGTCGGCCATGAAACATCATCTAGGTTTTTATAAGTATTCGTAATATCACGCAAATCTTGTCGATACTTTTTCTGTGCATCTGTCATTGTTGCCGTATCTGACATATCCCACCAGTCTGTTTCTGCTAATAACCTATTACGTTCTGTTCGTAGTTCAGTCAATTTAAATTCAGATAGTAGGTCTACCTCTTTATTAGAAACTGCTGTTGCATCCCAAGATACCACGTTTCCATTTATATCATGGGCAACAACACCATCACCAGAACCTGTTACTTTTACAACATTGTTGTAAAGTGCAAATATTGCTTGATGTCTTATGTTCATCCTGCTATCTCCATTAGAGTGATTGAGTTGTATCCATCATAACTGTTGACCTCACTGTTTGTACCAGCTCTACCTATCTGGACATCAAAACTAGAAGATCCTTGCACAAATATAGTGTAATCAATTGGACTGGTTGTGTTGTGGTCATGTTCAATGTGTCCAATAGTGCTAATCATTTGATAATTTTGATATTGACCTGACTTTGCACCAAAGAATTTTGTAGTTAATGGTGTAAATGTGCCTGTCTGTCCAATATCGTGATGTGGTCTATGCATACACCCTTGTGCCGCACCTGTTGAGTTACCAGCGGTACAGATTGTATATGTGATTAATATTTTGCTGGTAGATTCTAGTGGTGTTATGGTTGCAGACACAGCTGTGGCTAGTGCTGTTGTGCTAAGTGTAAAACTTTGTTCTGGAAAGTTACCAGCATGAACCACTTGTAAAACTTTTTTGGTGCCAAAACTTGATGATGTAATAGCTGGATCTCCAGTGCCATCATCAAACAATATACTACTATCTGCATTTGCACTAGTGGCATCTGTTCCATTCAGAATTAAATTGTCTCCAGCATCAGTTGCAGAACCATCTGTCGCATTTAGCAACAACTTATCAAAAGTAACAAACCCCACTGTTGTTCCTTGAGCTGTGGTTGTACCTTGTACAGTCAGATCTCCAGAAACAGTTAAAGCATCAAGATCTGCAAGCTTCGCACCTGTTACTGCGTCATTAGCAATATCCCCAGTTGCAATAGTTCCGTTACTGATTTTTGCACTTGTAACAGCACTATCTGCGACTGAATTTGTTCCTATTGTACTTAGTGCCATCTATCTCTCCTGTTCTTATTAATCTGCAGCTGCAATTGTTATCGTTCCAGCATCAACTTGACGCATTAACTCATCATAGTGTCTGTTTCCAACAGAGTTTAACATAACAGACATATTTACCCCATCACAAACAAACTTTATTGCAACATTCTGACCATCTTGTCCCTCAACATATTTTACATTTGTAAATGTCATTTCATACTCCTAAATCTCTGCATCAAAAGATATGAACCCTGTGGTATTACCATTAGATTCTATTTGATAAATATTGCCAGTAGTAAAAGAGGTAGAATCATATGCGACATTAATAGTAAAAAGTTGATTGTTTACATCTCTTTCTGCCAAAGTTATTGAAGAGATACTACTACCAACACCAGCAACTCCAAAATTTGTTCCTATGGTGCTTGTTGCCATAGTAGGAGTGGTTCTCATTGCAACAGGTAAAAATAATGCAGCAGCAGTGTCATCAGTAGACCATGCCCTACCTACTCCAAACTTTGAGTAGTTAGTTGCTGAGTGTATCTCGTAATAATATCTTTGACAATCTCGTTCTTCCTCATGGAAAGCTCTTTGTTCGTAATCAGTCGCAGAACTGCCTTCCTCTAACTGAACATCTGTTATAAACAAATGGTGTCCAGCTGTGGTATCAGTTACGTCTGACCAAATAAAGGCAATCACATTAGCAGCTGATGATGTATCAACACTCGCTGTTACAGAATACTTTGCATATGAAGTTGTAACATTTAAGTTTGCTGGAGTGTTTTCATAAGTAAAGTTTGATGCCAAAGTAGGATCAGTTCCTTCATCTCCCCAAGCTGATATCATATCTGCTGTTGGGGAATCTGCTGTACTACTCCACGAAATAATTGCACATTTTATATTGTCTAACTTTGAGGTATCAGATACTTTTGCTTGAAATGATAGTGTAACACTATTTCCGATCAAACCTGTGCAAGCATTATTCTCAACAACTTGTGCAATTCCAAATTTTTTATCTTCAGTTTCAACATCAAGTTTTAATGCAAACAATTTATTTGTAGGGACTGTTGATGTTTCTTGACTAACATCAACTATATCATTACCATCTGATAATAACTTCCAACGATCTAATGTATATACCGCATCGTTATTTGCACTACCAGTGGAAGTAAATGATGTTGCCCTAGAAGCAACAGCATACTGTCCATTAATAATTTTATTTCTGCGACCAAGATTTAGTGCCTTTGCACTCGTCACTGCGGCATCAGCAATCTTCGCAGTGGTAACTGCACTTGCCTCAATCTTTGCAGTTGTCACAGAGTCAGTTGCAAGTTTAGCTGCGGTTATAGAACTATCCTCTATATCTGCGGCAGATAATGCACCAGCAACCACTTTTGCACCAGTGATCGCATTATCAGCAATCGCACTACTTCCAAGGGTTGTTGCCCCAGGCGATAAAAGATTTGCTAAATTTCTTGCATTACTCATGTCTTACCCTTTAAGCACCATCGTACTTTGACATATCTGGTCTAGGCCACGCATTACCTTTGCCTGGAATACCAGATGATGCAAAAGTATGATTAGTTCCAGTTGCACCAGAACTTAAACTTACTGCAGCTGCATCCCCACAAGAACTGTGTGATTCAGATAGTTTAAACGTATTCGTTGTTTTACCAAAAACATGATATGTTCTTCCACTGACTAATCCACCTATCGCAGTATTATCACTATCGTCAGTCCTTCCAGCATCATAAGAAACTTGTTCATCATCGACAAATCCATGTCCACTAATTGTAATTGTGTTTGATGTTGTGTTTACTGCACTTGATGGATTTACTGTCTTTTCAGTGATAGAAGCACCAGCAGAATGTTGATACAAAGATGCAACACCATCTACGTCTGACGCAGCATTAATTGCAGTTTTAAGATTGCCATAACAAGTTCTCACAGCAGTTCTGTACGCAGTGATCTCGCCTGGCACTGCGACATCAGTTTCTGCCTTACGAACAACATACCAATCTGTATGATATAACATATTGTTGGCATCTCTTTTTGCTTCTTTAACTTTTTGTGATTGAACTGTTGATAATGTCTTTGCAGTATTTGTCCAAGTTCTAGAGACACTACCATCACTTGCAATCACAAGATTACCCAAACTACTATTATAATAATCACTACTTTTTTGTCCACCAGATATTGTAACTTCTACCAAACCAATCGCAGATTTTTCTGCATCAGTGGCATTTTGTATCCAGTTGCGAGGATATTGTAAATCCTTATATGTGAAGGCAGTAGGTCTACTAAATTCTCTAACTACTGCACCATCTTCTACTATGACCCAAGCCATCTATCTCTCCTATGAATACGCAAGTGTGGCGACTGCGTGTATATTACTAGCATCTAACACTATATAGTCAAGTCTGTCCACTGAACTTGCTGCTGTTGTTAATGTCGGTGCAGTGCCACCTATAAAATCAAAAGAACTACCAAAAGTGGCTGTCCTACTCCCAGTTCCATCTTGTATTAAAAATATACTACCAGACGTACCAGCAGTAAGTGATGTTGGATTTGCTAAAGTTAGATTACCAGTTAAAGTAATTTGAAAGTTAGCATTTTCATTCAAATCTAAAACTACTGTTCCAGTTGAACTTCCTAAATCTTTAATGTCTTGTGATGCACCAGCATCAAAGTTTGTATGTGTTCTTATATTTGGTATCTCTGCTGCACCAGTAATTGTCAGACCATCTGTCGTTGATACTGTGTTATCCTCTGCCTTTAATTTAAATGAAGTTTCTAGATTTAGAAATCCTTGTGTATCATTATCCTCTAAAACAATAAAGTCATCTTCTTTTGTTGTTGTTAAGAAGAGTGTGTCTCCTTCAAAAACTATATTTTCTCCAGCATCTGATCCACCACTATCTGTTCTATCTAACAGTAAAAAAGAACCCTCATCAGTATCATTCGCAGATGCATTTATTTGTATTCTACGATTTTGAAAAACATCCTCTGACTGTGCAGACATTCCCCCAGTTGCAGTTATGTCTGTGGTTGCAGTGATACTTCCAGTAACACTTATCCCAGAATTGAACGTACCACCAGTTGATGCAGATACAGCATCACCAACTGCAAACACATCATATACTATCACCTCTATAAAATCATTTAGTGCAAGTGAAGCAATACTTCCTATTGTGTTTGTAGTGGACGTATTATAATCTGAATTAGGATCAAGTAATACACCATTTAAAAAAACGTCTACCAATGAACCATCAGTAAATGCTAACGTAAGGCCATTATTATCTGTACCACTTACACTGGTATCACCAGCAGAAGCAGTAAAGAAAAATCTCCTTCGTATCCCAAATCCATCTGCACCTTGTCCTATATATGGCATATTATTTTCCTTTTACTTTATTTATAATATCTTATCGACTATTAGAAAATTTAAACGGCTGTTCGGCAAAGGCGAGGTAGATGTAGGTTCCGCCTGATGCATTTACATCTACATTTGTATCTCTGCGTTTAAAGCCATTGCTTAAAATATCCATTGTAGCGGCAACGCTTGTTGCTTCAGTATTAGACAAATTAGGTATTAAACGATTATGTGCCACATTATCAATATCACGTTTTACATCAATGATAAGCCAGTTTGATGTGGTGTCAGTCCTTTTGGTCATAATCCAAGCTGGCCTAAACCCTGTGTTGACATGAGGCCCATCTGCATTATTATTGCCCTTGTAACTGCCGACCTTGCTGTAGCCCTCAACACCGTGGAAACAGTAGGCTATGTAATCACTTCCACTTTTGTTACAGTTTGCAACATTGTTTGCTCCACTATAACCAGCTACAAAGTCAATTACATTTGCATCACCCAAACCAATGCCACCTTCAGCGTAGTTTGTGTTTACATCAGATTCTGCGCTAGTAAGATTTAGAAAAATATTATAGTCAGATGCAGTTAAATCTTTGTGATTAACGTGCCAATAGTTAGGTGATGAATCTGCATCTCTGTTTTTAACAATTACTAAATCTGGTTTTTGAGTTAATCCATGCCCAACCGTATGTGAACCAGTGCCCGTTCCAGTA
>CEOK01156067.1_pt1 | contig 11554 bp, 4 predicted proteins | sample 427001 | NCBI WGS metagenome assembly CEOK01 (sample SAMEA2591108, study PRJEB7988) | marine metagenome | isolation source: saline water (ENVO:00002010), including | reverse complement strand
TTTAATCCTCACATCAATTATCTTCTTAACATCCTCTGAAATGTTTGCCTAATCTGCCTGTTCGACAATCCTAACATCTCGACTTACAGGTCCTAGAAGTTTTCTCGCTGCTTGATATGCGGGACTCTCATAGGCGGCCATCGCCTGTTCAACACTCGCAAATTCAATAATAATCGTGCGTTCACTGAGACCATCTTCATAGGTATGGGCAGGCAACCCGCGAACAATAAACCGACCACCATTTGCCTCAATTGCTGTGCGGGCTGGGTCGGCATATTCAGCAAGCCTCTCCAGCTGTGGTGGCCCAAGATATGAAGAAACGATAAATGCTTTACCCATGGTTGTTTTACTCCCTTATTATTTTTGTCTGTGACGCGTTCATCACTATAATCAGCGCTTTTTTTCAACAGGCGTCATCTCACCCAGAAAAGTCTATCAAATCTCTGAAACTGCAGTAGTAAAATTGGTGATGTTCCAGCTACTCTTTCAAAATAAGGTCGGCTGCCTTTTCTGCGATCATCATTGTTGGGGCATTTGTATTCCCAGAGGTAATAGACGGCATCACCGACGCATCCGCAACCCGAAGCCTAGCTAAACCTCTTACACGCAAATCAGGTGTAACAACATGATTATTTTGTTCCTTTGGTCCCATCCTGCAAGTAGATACTGGATGATAAACCGTATTACCTGTCTCTTTCACAAAGGCCAGTAATTCGTCATCTGTTATGCAATCCGCACCTGGTCTAGCTTCTGACTGAACAACAGATTTTATCGGTTCAGTTTCCATAATTTTGCGCGCAATTTTTATTCCCTCCAACAAAATTTTCTGGTCAATTTCTGCTGATAAATAACGCGGGTTTATCTCAGGTGACAGTTTTGGGTCTGCGCTCTGAATATGGCTATATCCGCGGCTGTGCGGACGAAGTTGGCACGGGCCAATTGAGAGAGCTGGAAAGGGGTCAAAAACACGCTTTGCCGGATTTGAAAAGCTAGCATGAGCTATATGGAATTGAATATCAGGGCAATTATCATCTGCAAAGCGGCTAGCCACAAATCCACCTACAATACCTGCGGGCATTGTCATGGCTCCCCTTCTACTAAGAGCAAACCGTAAAATTTCTTTTATCAATCCAAATCCTGAGAGGGATGTGTTCAGACTATCACCCGTTGACAATTCAAAGGTCAGACGGGTGAGAAAATGGTCTGCTAAATGTTCGCCGACACTTGGCAAATTTATTCTTGGTTTTATTCCTATTGACTGCAGTCTGTTCGCATCACCAATACCCGACAATTCAAGTATCTGAGGCGAGCCAAAAGTGCCTGCACACAAAACCACTTCTCTATTTGCCTGAATAATCTTTTTTTTTCCCTTATGTTCAATCTCAACGCCTCTTACTGTCTGACCATCATCAGCAAAACATATGGCTAGCACATGTGCCGAAGATAGTTGCATTAAGTTTTGCCGCTTCTTGATGACAGGCGCGACAAAGGCTTGATAGCTGGAATGTCTCAGCCCATTTCTCTGTGCCAGCTGAAAATAATTAAAGCCGTCCTGCCTGTTCCCATTGTAGTCTGCATATGGTCTATAACCTCTTTGACCTGAAGCCTCTATAAACTGATCTAGGACAGCATAAGTTGTCCGTGGCGGGCTGATATGAAGTTCTCCTAACTCTCCATGAAAACCCTCATCATGCCGAAGCTGACCAAAATCGGTCTGCACAGATTTCTTGAAATAAGGGAGCACCTCTTCAAAGGACCAACCTTTATTGCCTGCCTGCGCCCAGCCATCATAGTCTTGTGCTTGACCACGCACATATAACATACCGTTTATAGCAGATGTGCCGCCAAGGACTTTGCCTCTGGGCATATTCATGATGCGGTTATTTAGTATTTCCTGCTCACAAGTAGACAGCATCCAGTTTAAGGATGAATTTGTCATGAGATTTACGAAGCCCGCAGGAATATGAATTAATGGATGATTATCCGCTTTGCCAGCCTCTATCAAAACAACAGAATTTCGCGGATTTTCACTGAGCCGGTTTGCCAGGATACAACCTGCTGTGCCTGCCCCTATAATAATGAAATCCACATCTGCCATTATGATCCTGTCATGCTTAGCTTTAGAAGCTGAACCTAATTCTGACATAAATTCATCTCAAATTATTTCTGAAGCTTATAAAGGGCTGCTCTGTTCAGTGAAACAATTCCTGAATGCCAAATAATTTTTTTTTACTAAAAGTGATTATTAGAGACCAAAGGTAGCTAAATTTAAACCAAATTTCACTACAAAAACACCTACTTCATGTAGCAGTTGGCGATGCAATTAAACGTCAATTTTTGTAAAATCGAAGAGGTTACTATATTCTAATAGGATCCGGTAACATTATTACAAATGCACAAGTAAATTAGATAGATGAGAAACTCTAGGTTAACACTGGCATTTAACGGAGTGATTATGATGCTCTTGGGCATCGCATTCTGGTTTTTTCCAGAATTATTTACTTTAGCTATGTTCCCCAATATTTCAGACAATGAACAGGCAATCAATGAAGGAATAGCACTCAGGAAAAATATGGGCGTCGGTTGCATCTTTATTGGTATGTTACTTTTCTAGTGTCAAACAAGTTCCAAAACAACTGCACAACGTCTCTTGTTCTGTAGCTCATTCGGTTTTGGTTTACTGGTTGCTGGTCTTTTATAAGTAAGGTTCACCGGTCAGGCAAATATTCCTATTCTAATTATTGTGCTATTCACTTTTATGTCCATCTACTCTCTTTTTGTAGCTACAAGACGCTACCAAGAATAAGCTAACTCGAAATTTAGAAACCTAGCTGATAGCCATCAGTGAGAAGGGGCACCAGTGCAACAGGAAACTATGGGTTTATCTGGGAACATGTTCTGTTCAAAAATATATTTTTTACCAACTCCACTTATTTTAACAATTTGACACTTTTCGGCGTTTTAAACTATTAACCAATAATAATTGTGCAGGCCTCAAATGAAAAAAAGTTTCATAAAAATCTTTTTATTTTCGAAGTTTATATTTTCTTCTACAGCTTTTTGTTTTTCAGCCTTTGGCGCTAACATAAGCATCGCTGATGCCACTACTCCTAATGAGGAACCAGTTTCACAAACCGTAGTGGTTTTTATGTCTTCCGCACAATCCTTCGATGTAGAGGTTGATTATGAGACTGCTGATGGAACAGCTAAAAGCAATGAAGATTACACGCCGAGTAAAGGTAAATTAACCTTCAAGCCTGGTGAAACAGTTAAAGCCATTAGCATTCCAATCCTTCACGATAATTCAAAAGAAGAAAAAGAAACAATCATCATAAACCTAAAAAATGCATCACATGGCACGCTAAGAGATAGTCAGGCATACGTCTACATAACTGATGATGATGGTTAAATGATTTTCCTAGGAAATAAATGTCAAAAGAATCTGATTTTGCTCTATTAAATCAGCCATCAAGTCTGGCCTTTATTATAAATTGGGGTTTTTTGAAAATGAGTTAAAACCTAAAGGTAAAGAAGTAAGATTTTGTGACGTTACCGTCATGAAGTAGTGGGCAGATGGATCTTGAAAGTAATGATTAATTCCATTCTAAAGTGTTTAAGAGTTTTTATCTTCTTTGCCGCCCTCACTTTGTTGGCGCCAAAGGCTTTTGCTTTTGATATTGATATCTCGGATGCGGCAACGCCCGACGAGGGCGCAGTTAACCAAACAGTGGCCGTATTTTTATCGTCTGCGCAGTCTAGCACAGTGACTGTTAATTATGCGACGGCCGATGGAACAGCGACTGCTGGCGTAGACTACACTGCAACAAGTGGAACGCTTACTTTTGCAGCTGGAGAAACTGTAAAGGCAATAAGCATACCCATCCTTGCTGACACATTGGATGAAGACGCTGAAACTATTTTAGTAAACATATCATCTGCATCCAGCGGCACCATCGTGGATACTCAAGCGACTGTAACAATCATCGATGACGACAATGCTCCAACGCTAACTATGGGTGACGCAACTGCTCCAAATGAAAACGCAGCTACTACTGATTTAACAGTGACACTCAGTGCAGCTTCATCCAAGGATATCACTGTAAACTATGCGACCGCTGATAGTACCGCCACTTCAGGAACGGACTACACTGCTGATTCCGGAACAATCACTATCTCAGCTGGCGCAACGACTGCAACTATAGCGGTGGGGGTATTGTCGGACTCGATGGATGAGGATGACGAAGTCGTGCATGTGGAACTTTCGAATCCAACAAATGCGTCGATCGCAGATTTTCAAGGTGCCTTAACTATAACAGACGATGATGCAACACCAAGCCTATCTATTGCGGACGGCACATCAACTGATGAAAATAGTGTAACAGTAGTTGCCACTTTGAGTGCAGCTTCTGGCCGCTCGGTCACTGTGAATGCAGCTGCATCTGATGGTACAGCAACACAAGGCAGTGATTTTAATGCTTTCTCCTCCACAGTCACTTTTGCTTCCGGGGAAACTACTAAAAGCGTTACATTACCGTTGATTAACGATTCATCAGATGAAGATGATGAAACATTCACGGTTACTTTGTCTTCGGCAAATAACGCAACAATTTCATCTGCAACTGCTACCGCTACAATAACGGATGATGATGCTCCACCAGCTCTATCGATTCAAACGGTTTCAGTCGCTGAGAACGCTGGCACAGCTTCACTGAACGTAACACTAGACGCTGCTTCCGAAAAAACAATCACGGTTGATTATGCATCTTCAGCTGGCACAGCTTGTCATTGCTCGTCAGATTTTAATGCAATTAGTTCAACAACATTAACATTTTCTGCGGGACAGACATCTAAAACCATTTCCGTGACTATTAATGATGACTCAGTCGATGAAATGGATGAAACATTTGATATTACATTATCAAACCCTTCAAATGCTACAATCGCAGTGGCAACAGGGACAGTAACCGTAACTGACAATGACCCTGCTCCAACTATATCAATAAACGACGTAACCACAGCCGATGAGACTGCAGCGGCTTCCAATTTAGTAGCAACCATATCATCCGCTTCCGAAAAGACGATAACAATTGATTTTGCAAGCTCTGACGGTACAGCTACGGCTGGGAGTGATTATACCGCAACATCTGGAACAATTACTTTTGCAGCTGGTGAAACAACAAAAAATATACCAATTTCGGTGGTGGCCGATGCATTTGATGAGATTGATGAAACGGTGTCAGTTACGCTTAGCAATCCAAATAATGTAACGATAAATGATGGCGTTGGCGAATTAACAATAACCGATGATGATGTTGCGCCAACTCTATCAATAGCGGACTTGACTATACCTGATGAAAGTGCGGTGAGCCGGGATATTGTTGTCACGCTAGCCTCCCCTTCTCAGCAAACGATTACTGTTGATTTCGCAACATCCGATGGAACAGCTACGGACACAAATGACTATGTTTCCACAACAGGAACACTGACATTCAACCCCGGTGATACAACAAAAAATATCCCCATTACAATGGTTCAGGATGCAATTGACGAAGTAAATGAAACATTCACAGTTACCATTTCTAATCCAACTAACTCAACGATTTCAACCGCTGCAGCTACAATCACAATCACAGATGATGACCCAACACCCTCGCTAGCTGTTAATGGCGCAAATCTTACAGAAACTTCGGCAAACTTAAATTTTACAGTCACTTTGAGTGGCCAATCCTCACAAACAGTTACTGCTAGCTATGCAACTTCTGATGGAAGTGCGACTGCGGGCGCTGATTATACTAGCTCATCGGGAACGGTAACTTTCGCACCTGGTGTTGTGAGCCAAATTATTTCAGTAGGTATATTAGCAGATACGATTAGTGAATATGATGAGACATTCTCAGTAACATTATCGAGCCCATCCAATGCTACATTAGGGACTCCGGTTGGCACAATGCTGATTAATGATGATGATGCATTGCCTTCGGTATCACTTGGTGATGCCTCTTCAACGAACGAAACTGCTGCGTCAACTAATCTGGTAGCGACACTCTCTGCTGCTTCAGGAAAACCAATTACAGTTGATTATTCTACATCAGACGGAACAGCAACAGCTGGTTCAGATTATACAGCTGATACTGGCACTATTACCTTTGCACCTGGTGTGACAACTCAAAATATTGCTGTAGGCGTACTTGCAGACACTACTGATGAAGTAAATGAGACTGTTACAGTAACACTGAGCAACCCTTCTGAAGTTACTTTAAATGATGCAACAGGCGTTCTAACAATTACAGATGACGATACGGCACCTTCGATTTCCATTGCAGACCTGACAACAACAGACGAAACGGGTATTTCGCATTCTGTAACTGTTACTCTTAGTGCAGCATCATCTCAAACGATTACAGTGGATTTTGCGACAGCCGATGGAACCGCTACTGCAACAAATGACTATGTGTCAACAACTGGAACTTTGACGTTCAATCCTGGTGACACTACAAAAACAATTTCTATAACCATTGTTCAAGATTCTTTAGATGAGACAAATGAAGCATTTGACGTGGGTCTAAGTAATGCCACTAATGCATCAATTTCTGATGCAACCGGAACGGTGACAATCACTGATGATGAAGGCACACCCACGCTTACGATTGCTGATGTAACCACAGCAGATGAGGCAGCTGCAAATGTTACTGCCACAGTCACTCTTAGTGGTGTATCTTCACAAACAGTAACCGTAGCCTTCGCAACAGCCGACGTGACTGCAACCGCAGCAGCAGATTATTCAGCAACAACTGGTACCTTAACTTTTGCTCCTAACGTAACTACGCAAACAATATCCATCCCAATTTTGGCTGATACAATCGATGAGGCAAATGAGACTTTCACTGTTGCTTTATCCTCACCGACTAATGCAACTGTAAGCTCATCATCCGGCACAGCAACAATGACTATTACCGATGATGATGCAGCTCCAACAATTTCAATTAATGATGTTTCTACCGCTGATGAATCAGCTGGCAGCACAAACCTTGTAGCAACCTTATCTACAGCATCAGCACGTACAATCACGATTGATTATGCCACTTCAGATGTAACAGCAACAGCAAGTGCTGATTACACCGTTGGGACAGGAACAATCACTTTTGCTCCCAATGTTACAACACAAAACATTCCAATTGCCGTTCTTGCTGATACTGTAGACGAAGTAGACGAAACGGTCACTGTCACGTTGAGTAATCCGAGCAATGTAACAATAAATGATGGAATCGGTGAGCTCACAATCACTGATGATGACGGTGAACCCTCACTTTCTATCGCAGACTTAACTACTCCAGATGAGACCGCAGTTACCCGCTCAATGACGGTTACGTTGAGCGCTGCTTCAACCAAAACCGTTACTGTGGTCTTCGCCACAGCTGATGGAACAGCTACAGCAGCAAATGATTACATATCAGCATCCGGAACTCTAACATTTAACCCCGGCATTACCAGTCAGACGGTAAGTATTACCATTGTTCAAGATACAATTGATGAAGCGCATGAGACATTTGACGTAGTTCTGAGCAACTCTGCAAATGCGACAATTTCAGATGCCACAGGTGTAATGACAATTACAGATGATGAAACAACACCTTCTCTATCGATTGCTGATGCATCAACCACTGATGAGACCGCTGCAAACCTGACTGCTACTGTAACACTCAGCGGCCAATCATCCAGCACTGTGACTGTTGATTACGCCACTTCAGACGGGACAGCTTCCGCTGCAGCTGATTACACCAACACTAGCGGAACCCTTACGTTTAATCCTGGCGACACGTCTCAAACATTCAATATACCCATTTTAGCAGATACTATAGATGAAAATAATGAAACGTTCTCCGTAACGTTATCTTCGCCAACAAACGCAACAATCAATGATTTGTTAGGACAATTTACAATTGTTGATGACGATACAGCACCGACAGTTTCACTCGGAGATGCTACAACAAGTAACGAAAATGCAGCGACAACCAATCTGGTTGCTACACTCTCAGCCGCCTCTGAAAAGACAATTACAATTGACTATGCAACTTCAGATGGCACAGCTACTGCTGGTTCAGACTATACTGCAGATACTGGAACAATCACATTTGCACCCAATGTGACAACACAGAATGTCCCCGTTGCCGTGCTTGCAGATACAACCGATGAAGATGATGAAACCGTAACAGTAACTCTCAGCAATCCATCTGAAGTCACACTAAATGACGCAATTGGCCTACTTACCATAACAGATGATGATAATGAGCCGAATATTTCAATAGCAGATATGACAACGCCAAATGAGACAGCTGTTGGACGTTCAATAACAGTCTCCTTGGATGCCGCTTCAGAAAAAACCATCACAGTAGATTATACTACAGCTGATGGCACTGCGACTGCAGCGAACGATTATGTATCAGCAACTGGGACTCTGACATTTAATGCAGGTGAAACATCTAAAACAATTTCTTTATCAATTGTTCAGGATACAATAGATGAATTAGATGAAACCTTCACAGTGAGCTTGAGTAATCCTACCAACTCATCCATCTCAACTGCTATCGGCACAGTAACAATTACTGATGATGAAGGCACTCCAACACTATCTATTGCAGATGTGACAACTACGGACGAGTCGCCCGCAAATCTAACTGCCACTGTATCATTGAGTGGAGACTCATCTCAGACAGTGACAGTTGCTTGGGCGACTTCAGATGGCACTGCGACCGCAGCTGCAGATTATACTGCAGCAGGTGGGACATTAACTTTTAGCCCGGGTGATACCAGCAAGACTGTAGATATAACAATTCTTGCTGACACAATTGATGAAGAAAATGAAACGTTTGCAGTAGCTCTTACTTCACCAACGAATGCCCTTGTAAGCACATCTTCTGGCACAGCTACAATGACCATCACTGATGATGATATTGCTCCCACTGTTTCATTAGGAGACCTCACATCTGCTGAAACTGCTGGCGCTAAAAATCTGGTTGCAACACTTTCTGCAGCCTCTGAAAGGTCAATTACAGTTGATTATGCCACTTCAGATTTCACAGCTACTGCCGGTCAAGATTACACAGCTGGCTCTGGCACAATAACATTTTCACCTGGTGATACCACCCAGAATGTACCTGTATCTACGCTTGCAGATGTTATAGATGAACAGGATGAAACAGTAAGGCTAACCTTGAGTAATCCAGTCAATGTGACTCTGAATGACTCCGAAGGCATTCTCACAATTACAGATGACGATTCTGAGCCAACAGTTTCAATCGCTGATATTACAATACCGAATGAAAACGCCGTTGTTAGAACAACCACTGTTACCTTGAGTGCAGCTTCTGAAAAAACCATTACAGTCGATTATGCTACAGCCGATAACACTGCTACTGCCGCGAACGATTACATATCTGCATCGGGCACCTTGAGTTTTGCACCTGGTGACATCACAAAAACTGTCAGCTTTACAATGGTTCAAGATACTTTGGACGAACTGGACGAAACATTCACTATTGGTCTTAGCAACCCAACAAATACGACAATATCCAATGCCACCGGAACAGTAACAATTACTGACGATGAAGGAACACCGTCTCTTTCTGTTGCGCATGTAACAACATCTGATGAAACTGCAACGAATTTAGTGGCCACGATTACTCTGAGTGGTATTTCATCGCAAACGGTAACTGTTAACTATGCTACCGCTAATGGCACAGCAACAGCAGGAGCTGATTATACATCAGCATCGGGTACTTTGACATTTAACGCAGGAGATACCAGTAAAACTGTAATCATCCCAATTTTAGCGGACACCATAGATGAAGAGAACGAAACGTTCACATTTACGTTGTCATCTGCTTTAAACGCGACAATAAGCTCATCATCCGGTGTAGGAACAATGACTATAACTGACGACGATGCAGCTCCCACTATCTCAATTAATGACGTCACCGCCGCTGAGAATGCTGGAACAACAAACCTTGTTGCAACACTGTCTGTTGCATCTGAGCGAACCATTACTGTTGATTATGCGACATCAGATGACTCAGCCTCAGCAGGGTCTGATTACACAGCAGGCTCTGGAACAATTACATTTGCTCCTGGTGTCACAACACAAAATGTGCCAATAGCCATTATTTCTGATACTACGGACGAGCCAGATGAGACCATTAAGGTTACATTGTCGAATCCAGTGAACGTAATCTTAAATGATCCGAACGGTGTGTTAACAATAACAGACGATGACTCAGGAACATTAATCTCAATTGATGACTTAGTGACCACCAACGAAACAGCTCTCAGCAATACCGTGACGGTCAGGTTATCCTCGGCTTCTGGTCATACAGTTACTGTAAATTATGCGACTGCTGATGGAACTGCAACATTCAATAGTGATTACAATACTGCATCAGGAACAGTGTCCTTTGCACCCGGTGAGGTAACAAAAACAATCAACGTTGATATTCTTGCAGATAGTTTGAACGAAGGAAACGAGATCTTCTACGTGAACTTGAGTGGTGCTACAAACGCTTCCATTTCAGATAGTCAGGGAAGTGTGACTATAACTGATGATGATGGCGCTCCAACAATAAGTATCGCAGACGCCGCAACTTCCAATGAAAATGCTGCTGCGATAACAACCACCGTTACAATGAGCGGTGCCTCTGCATCAACAGTTACACTGGATTGGAGCACTTCAAATGGAACCGCTTCAGCTGGAGACGATTATTCAACAGCAGGGGGTACTTTGATTTTTAATCCAGGAGAAACTTCAAAGACTGTATCTGTCAATGTTCTAGCGGACAATCTTCCAGAAGGCACGGAGACATTCAATATTGGACTATCAAACGTAAGTAGTGGAGTAACCATCGCCGACGCGACTGGCGTTATTACAATTACTGATGATGATGGCAACCCAACGATTTCTATTAGCCCGGCGACGGTTTCTGAAAACACTTCTGCTGTAAGTGTAGACGTTTCCTTAAGTTACTTAACGCCTTTGGTTGTAACCGTAGATTACGCCACCAGCGACGGCACTGCTACAGCTGGCAGTGACTACGCAAACACCAGCGGGACATTAACATTTGCAGCAAATCAGCTAACGCAGTCTATATCTGTTCCCGTGGTTAATGATCTGATTTTTGAGAATAGCAAGGCTTTTACCATTACACTGTCAAACCCAACAAATGCCACGATCGCAACAGCAGCGGCTTCAATCTCAATAACAGATGACGACCAGCTTTTGACGCAAACCAGTCAAAAGGAAATATCTGATGCGATATTATTTGGAAAAAATAGTGCGCTTAGGATGGAAACAGCATTTTTTGACCGCATTATGTCTAGAAATTCAACATTACTCTCTAGTACAAATCGTCCACAGACAGGACCGGTTATGACCTTCCAAAATGTAGAAGTAGACTGGTCTGATAATAGTGAGTTGCTTAAAGGATCAATGTCATTTGACAACGTGAATGCGAAAGGGACTAGAAATACGTCTTGGGAGACATCAATAAGTCACTCTAAAAATGAT
>CEOK01122389.1_pt1 | contig 11561 bp, 18 predicted proteins | sample 427001 | NCBI WGS metagenome assembly CEOK01 (sample SAMEA2591108, study PRJEB7988) | marine metagenome | isolation source: saline water (ENVO:00002010), including | reverse complement strand
GAGGAAGAGGATGAGGATGAAAAAACTTTTAAAATCGAAGAAGTTAGTGCTATGAAAAAGGAGGATATTACGGCGGAAATAAAAAGTATAGGTGGGATTTCGACAATAGAACCAATTGAAGAACAACTATTTGAACAAGTTACAAAAATTGAGGATAATGAAAATAAACAACCAGATTATTCACAATTAACAGTACCAGAATTAAAAAAACTGGTAAGTGATAAAGGTTTAGCAAAAAATCTAAAATCTCTCAAAAAAAGTGATTTAGTAGAATTATTAAAATAAAATGTATTCTATATTATAATGGCATCGTTAGATGAAATGAATAATAGCATTATAGGGCAAAATAATATTACCACAAACTGGGGTTATAGAAATTATTTAATAAGAAATGGAAAACAAATAATGAATCATAATAAACTAAATACCTGCTTAAATCGCGGAATAATAAATGAACCATCGATGGATGAAAATAAAAATACTCCTCCTCATTTATTTAAATCTGTAACGGATACTAACTTTCCGTTTGGATATCAAACCAGTGATTTAAAAGAAGCCTTTATTTTTAAAAGACAAACTGAAACTAAAAAAGTTGTTCCAAGAATAATCCAAGAAAAACTATAAATCATAATATTTAAATATAAAATATTATGATTATGAAATGAAAATATTAAGCATTGATGTAGGTATAAAGAATTTAGCCTGCTGTGTAATGGACATAAACAATAATGATTATAAGATAGTTTCATGGGATATAATAAATTTATGTAATGAATCTGCACAACACCACAAATGTAGCTGCTTAAATAAAAACAAAAAAAACTGTTCAAATATTGCAAGGTATTATTGTAATCAAGAAGTATATTATTGTTTAAAACATGCAAATGAAAATAAATTACTTATTGAGCCAAAGGAATTAGCGATAACAAAATTAAAAAAGAAAAAGGTAGGAGACCTAGAAGAAATATGCAAGAAGTATGATATAAAAATAGGTATAAAAGAATTAAAAAAAAATTTGGTAGAAAAGTTGGAGAGATATGTGAAAGAAAAATGTTTGCAGAAAATAAAAAAAACAAATGCGAATCATGTAAATTTGGTAGATATAGGTAAAAATATAAATGAAAATTTAACGCATCAATATGGTTTATATGATATAGATGTGGTTTTAATTGAAAATCAAATAAGTCCAATTGCAAATAGAATGAAAACAGTTCAGGGAATGATCGCTCAATATTTTATAGACAAACAAATATTTAATATTCATTTTGTATCATCTATAAATAAATTAAAAGATTTCAATCTAGGAAAAATAAATTACAATAAAAGAAAGGAAAAAAGTATTGAAATTACGTTTCAATTATTAAAAGATGATGATAAAAGCATTAAAAAACTAAATGAAAGTAAAAAAAAGGATGATTTAGCGGACTGTTTTTTACAAGGATATTGGTTTTTTAAAAATAAAGTATTAAGTGCGAAAAACTTAAAAATTTAAGTTCTATTTATTTCATAATGAGTGATATTCAAACTATAGAATTAAACGATCTAAGTAGTTTGCCATCTGTAAACTTTGGTTCTGGGGCGGAGCTATTAATGAATGATAAAAAGACTGGTTCAGGTGGAGACGCTATAGTATCAGACATTAACATCGGTGATTTAGAAAGTTTAGAAAAGGAATTATCATCTTCTATAAATGAAATACCAGATGTGTCTTTTAAAAAGGAACCAGAAAATAGTTCAACGGATTATCATACAAGTAAGTCGGGATTATTTGGAGAAGACGAGAATAAAGGAGTAACATTTAATATTGTAGAAACATTAGGAAATCCTGGAGACAGTTCGGAACCAAAACCAGAAGAGGTTCAAATAAATCAGGAAACAAATCCATCAAAGCCAATGGATAAAACATGGGATGGATTTGCGACGTTTAATGATATTCCTATTGGACAGGACCAACAAAATAAGCAACCTCAAATGAGTAAAGAAGATTTATTAAAAGAAAAATTTTCTATTTTAAGAAAGTTAGAAGATTTAGAAAAAAAGGGGGTTAATTTGTCAAAAAAATATACTATGGAGTCTTCTTTATTGGAAATGCAGGGCGAATATGAAACATTAATATCAGAAAAGGAGAAGTCAAATAGTGTTAAGTTTCAAGGTAGAATGTTAATGGCTGCAATTACAGGATTAGAATTTTTAAATAATAAATTCGATCCTTTTGATTTAAAATTGGATGGATGGGCAGAACAAATAAATGAATCTGTGGATGATTACGATGAAATATTTGCCGAGCTTCATGATAAATATAAATCTAAGGCAAAAATGGCACCGGAACTTAAGTTGATGTTTCAGCTTGGTGGAGGAGCAATAATGCTCCATATGACAAATTCTATGTTTAAGACGTCAATGCCTGGTATGGATGATATTATGAGAGAGAATCCAGAATTAATGGAGCAATTTACAAGGGCGGCAGTAGATAAAATGGGTGATGATAATCCAGGATTATCAGGATTTATGAATAACATTATGCAGCCAGACGTTCCAACTCCAAGTGGACCCCCTCCTCCTCCTCCAGTAAGAACAAAAGGAGCATATGCTGAGCCACCACCACAAAGAGAAAGTTCTGGTAGACCAGATATTGATTTTGGAAGAGGACTAGATAGTGACGGAATTACCATAAATGAATCTTTTAGTCTATCTGATGAGAAAGAGGTTCAGCAAAAATCAAAACGTGTGGAAATGGAGGGTCCAACGGAAATTAATGAATTATTAAGTGGGTTAAAATCCAAAAGCATAGAAAAAAGTAATGAATTGGAAGAGATTGAGTCAGTAAAACCCCCGAAAAAAAAGAGAGGTTCCAATAAAAATACCATTAGTCTTAATTTATAATAAAATATTTGTTAATAATATATCATGCTTATTGATCGATTATGTAGCCCCGCACTTATATATTTAGCATTTTCAATGATACAGCTTATTTTAGATTTATCGGATAGTAAATTTAGACTTTCTGTTGCAAAATTAATAATAACCTTAATATTTACTTATTTATTAAATATATTATGTGACCAAAAGTTATCCATAATATCATGGGTCCTTGTATCTTTGCCATTTTTATTTATGGGATATTTTTCTATTTTATTGGTTTATGCGCTTGGATTCTCTGATAAAAATGGAAATGATATGGTAATGCCAAATCAAACAGAAGATCAAGAGGTCTTGACAGAAGACCCGGTTACAGAAGCTGAACCTATTGCAGAAGAATCAACAAACGAGCAATTCATGGGATTTGCAATGGAACCATATACTACTAGAACCAAAGGTGCGTCAAAATCCAAAGATGAGGTTGTAACTAAGTCCAAAGCTGAAAGACTACTCGAAAGATATAACGAAGATGTAAACAACAAAGAATAAAGAAAAAGAGAAAAAGAAAAAAAGAGAAAAAAAAAAGAGAAAAAGAGAAAAAAAAGAAAAAAAGAGAAAAAGATAAAAATAAGAAAACAAATTGAATAAATATTTATTTGTATAAATATTTATAACAAATGAATTACATACTTATTGACGGAAGTTATTTTGTGTATTATCGATATTATGCGTTATGTTCATGGTGGAAATTGTCCAAACAAGAGGGTATTCCTTCTATTAGTAACCCAATATTCAAAGAAAAATTCGACAAAATGTTTCCTTTGAAAGTGAAAGAACCAATTAAAAAACTTAAATTAAAAACCGCAACATTATTCGTGGCAAAGGATTGTTCGCGGAGCCATATTTGGAGAAGAAAACTTTACCCCTGGTATAAAGATACACGAAAAGCGTGCGATGAATCCGAGATTGAGATTTTTAATTATGTTCAGGATAATAACTTATTTGAAACCGCAAATTGCCAAGTTATAAATCATCCTGGATTAGAGGCAGATGATTGTCTTGCATTGCTTACAAAAAAAATAATAGAAATAAATCCAGATAATATGGTTTATATTATAGCTAATGATGCAGACTACATACAGTTAGTGAAACCAAATGTCTACCTATTAAATCTAAAATATAAATCACTTGTAAATAAGAAAACCGTGTTTGATGACCCTAAAAAAACCTTATTTTGCAAAATAGTATCTGGAGACAAATCAGATAATATTCCACCTATTGCACCTGGTATTGGAATTAAAAAAGCAATCTATTATTATGAACACTTAGAAGAATTTCAAGAATTTATAACTCAAAATAAGGATATTTATAATCAATACAAGATAAATTTAAACATCATTGATTTCAACTACATTCCAAATTATTTGGTAGCTGATTTCACATCATTATGTGTTTCATGTTTATTCTTTGAATAGGGTAAACTCTTACATATATCACTACTTTTGTATGGTTTTTTAGCGGGAATATTATATAGTGCCTTTTTTTTAGTGATTTGAACAACGGGTTTTGATATTGTTTTAGTAAATGAATAGGAATTTCCCATGAAAGTATATAACATATAGGGATATTTAATTATTTTTGATAATATTTTATTTCTATATATTATAAAATGCAAATGAATCTTAATGATTTCTTCGCTCCTTTAGGAAAAGAATATTGCAATTATTTTTATTTTCTCGCGATATTTTTCTTTGTATTGATGATTGCACAAATCATTTTGTTTGTGGTAAAGGCTATGCAAAAAGGAAACGTTAAGGAATTACCCCAACTATTTATGAATATGTTATATCCATTACTTGCTTATTTCCAAAATAGACTTTTGTATTCCATGTGCGTCAACTAAATAATATATTAGAAGATGTTTAATATATTATTAAGACATTAGAGTATAATAAAAATTGATTGTTTAAATTTAAGAAGTATTTGTAACTATATCAATAATGAACCAAACAAGTAATAAATCACCGTTAAGATATCCAGGAGGAAAAACACGATCATGTAAAAAATTAGAAACTATTAATATGGAACATTTTGATTTCAGTCAGTTTGATACTTTAAAATTATTAAAACAACTTGGATTTATAGAATGAATAAATCTAAGAAATATTCTGTATTCATTATTATACAAAATACTGCATAAATATAACTCCATAATTGCAGTGAATTTAAATATTATATTATTATATGACCAAAAAATATAAACAAAAATCTAAACAAAGGTTTAGAAAAACCAAACGTAAAACAGGGGGAGCTGGTTTTGATGGTTTTGATTTAGATTTTGGACCTACATACAATAGCAATGGAGATATAATACCGTTTTTGCAAGACGCGGCGGAAGGGGTTGTAAGTCCAACCGACAATCCTAACATCACTAACTGGAATGGTAGCACAGCACTTATCCTTGCTGCTGATAAAGGGGATGCCTCGGTGGTGGGTCAGCTGCTTACCGACGTTCGCGTGGATCCCAACATTGACAACAATAATGTTAATACTGCACTCATCCTTGCCGCTTATGCAGGGCACGCCTCGGTGGTGAAACTGCTGCTTGCCGACGATCGCGTGAACCCCAACCTCGTTGACGAGAATGGCGAGACGGCACTCATCCTTGCCGCTTATGCAGGGCATGCCTCGGTGGTGAAACTGCTGCTTAAGAACCCTGAAACTGATCCCAACATACGCAACACAGACGGCGAGACGGCACTCATGCGTGCCGCTTATGAAGGGCACGCCCCGGTGGTGACGCTGCTGCTGGCTCACCCGGGCGTGGACCCCAATATCGTGGACCGTCAGGGAAATATTGAATGGACAGCACTCGCCTGGGCTGCTAATCAAAATAAAAGCGATGTCCTAGAGATCCTCCTTGAAGACCCCCGCACCACTCGCACCCGCCCTCCTGACAACAAACCTGATGACCAGTCCGCCTACGATGCCGCCCTGCATGCCGTCAAGAAACGGCGCAATAACAAGTTCAAAGGGCTCATCAGATCAATACCGATATTAAAAAATTGGCGGCTCAACGCCGCCAAGGCGACGTACGCTCCCGGTGGGGAGGGGTTCAATAGGGCGGCGGAGAGCTTCGCCACGATAGCGGCGGAGTACAATAATGTGCCGCCGCCTCCGCCGAAGAAAAAGTCGAAGTGGTCGAGTAGTAGTAGTAGTAGTGGAACCAAGAAAAAAAAGAAAAAAAAGAAAAAAAGGGAAAAAGGGACAAAAAGGCAAGGGTCGCGACCAAAAAGGAAGAAAAGAAGCTAAATCATTCTTTTAAACATTTGAACATTTAAAACGCCAATTTTTATTTAAAGTTATTTTTGTTTTTGGTCTACTTAAATTACATTTACTACACAACATTCTTAATTTAGCATTTTGACGATGGTATTCATTCCATTTGTCTCTAAAAACATTATCTTTTTCTAAAAAACATGTTCTATTTGTTTCATCATTTAATTGTCCAAAATTTTCAGGAAGTTCTATATTTTCATTTTCATTTGAAAAATTAGATACTAATTCAGCAAATGCTGAATTTTTCTCGTCATTATGGTCTACATCTAAGTTTTCAATATTACCACAAATTTCACAACTTTTTATCTCATTTTTTCGTCTGAAGTCAAGTATTTGTTCATCTACACTACTTCTCATAGCTTCCTTTAATTGAATATCTTTTGATTTATATTCTCCCTTTATAGCATCATGTTTCCATGATATATCAGTAGTAGTTTCATCATTTTTTATAATCAATATTTCATATGCTTTTTGTCGCGACAATTTATTTTGTTGTATTTTAAGATTACACATATTTTGAGATTTAGATTTAAATTCTGGATGTCTTTTTAATAGTTCAATTAAAATGTTATAATTATCAGGGTATAAATTCTTAATATCATTACAGATACCGACTTCATCATATATAATATTTTTTACATATTTTTCAAACTCACCCTGTTTTTTAAATATTTTACCCATAAATTCAACTGGTTTAGAGATAGATGGTTTAGAACGTGGCATAATATTATAAATAATAATAATTATATTTAAGTGTATATAAAATATTATTTACCTTTATACATTTAATCGGCATTTTAAATATTCAAAGGTGTAAAATAGGGGTTTTCTTTTGTTGTTCCACCCAATGTTGTTTTCCTCCGCGCGAAAGTTTCCAGAATCGATGTAAAAAACTTAAATTCCCATTAAAATCCTTTCCCGAAATGCGATATTTTTTTCCTTCAGTTTCATAAATACCATCCTTGTTACCATAGAAAGTGCAATTGGAAATAATATCTTTTCCATTAGATACCACGTTTATTGCGCGCGTAAAAACAGTAGGACCGGTCATTTTATGAATATCGTGTGGGTATCTGTTATTTTTAATGTTATCGACAACTAATTCAATTGTTTTTTTTAAGATAGGATGTTCTTTAGAAAAGAACAAAGCCCATTGTGCATAAAAAAGTTTGTTGCCTTCTCTTGTAATATACGCATCATCATCATCGGTAATAAAAGAATCAATAGATTTATTGATGCAAGAATCTATGTCTAAATAGATTCCACCTTTTTTATATAAAATTAAATATCTCCAAAAATCTACTTTGGCAACAATAATATTTAATTTATTATAACACTCTAAAATCTCTCCATCATAATTTTCTTGAATAAATCTATCTATTTCTTCATCGGTATATATTTCATGTGTATATTCCGGATTATTTTCTTTTAAGGTATTTATTATATGTTTTTCAATATTTGGATGCAAGGTTTTGGTATGCCATGACTGATATATATGTTTTGGAATAGGCATTACATATATTCAATATTATTTTTTAATTGTTTTAACATTTACAATTTACAGCCTTTTCGTTTCTACTAAATCCGTGTATTTGAAAGTATTTTTCATCTGCATTCATACATTGTTGGTCTAACTTACAAGCTGCGGTACTTTCAACACCGGAATCTATTTTTTCTTTTCTTAAAATTCTATTTTTTTTTCGTTCTAAATATGAACCAGAATGATAATAATACCGATTTGAATTATCGCAAGAATCACAGTCTAAATCGTTATTTCCATATTTAAAATTGCGATTATCTGCATATTGTCTTGTTAACATAATCGCCTTTTTCTGGACATTAGAACAACAACCCGTATCTTTTGATAAAGTGCTTTCCACTATTACCTTTCGATTTTCATTGCATGGATCATTTGTAGAATGAACCACATGTCCGGGCTTATTAATATCATTTAGCAGACCAATTCTCGAATAAGTGCCATCACTCGATGATTGTTTTCTCCAATGACGAATAGGATTTGCTCTTCTTACATTTCCAGAAGTATAATTATTATAAACAAGTTTAGGCAAACTGCCTTGCACATTAGTTTCATAGCTTCCCTTCCAATTTGCCCCACTTCTTTTTGTATAAAACATGGATCTTAAATTCAAAGCCATATATACTATATTTAGAAAATAAAGTATCAAATTATATTAATGCTAATTGAAGGATTAACCGTTTTTTTTATTTTTCTATTACTATTTTCTGTTTGTTTATTTGGGGGTATTAGGGAGTCCTTGGATAATCCAACTATAGATGACATAAGAAGAGAAAAAAATATAGGAAAGAATAATAGAGGTAGAAGTAAACGTATAGTAGAGGAACTTAAAAAAATAATTAATGATATTGAAGACGGGGTAGTAGAAGTATTTTATAATACTGAAGATATTAAAGATAGCGCCATACGTATTGCCTAATTAGAATACTCATAATAATCGTTAAAGTATTTTATATTAGTTAAATATATATGATTATTGAATTACTTATTATATTTTTTATTTTAAACATAGGTTTTCATGTATTTTTAAATATTCAAGAAGGATTTGGAAAAAAATTAAAAAAAAAATTAAAAAAAGCGGCAAAAAAAGCAGGTAAAGGTATATCAAATACTGCTCAAGCTGTAGGTTCTGGAATATCAAATGCTGCTCAAGCGGTAGCAAGTGCAGTAACAACTGCTGCAACAACAGGTATAAATTCTCTTGACCAAGAAAATCAAAGACGATGGGAAAGATTAAGAGAACTAGATAGAGAAACAAAAGATTTTAAAAAAAAAGCACTAGAACTAGAAAAGGATATTAAAAAACTAGAAAAACGTTATGATGCCTCTAAAACAATAACGGATAATGATGGAAAAACAGAAAGTGAGATAAGCACGGAAATGGATAGACTTAGAGAGAAATATCCACCTCTTACCCCTTTAACATATAATTGTTAATATACTATATAATATAATTTTTTATTATATAGTATATAATATGTTTATCGAATTACTTATTCTTTTTTTTAGTAGTTTACTTTTTAATAAAAATTTTATAGAAGGAATGATGACAAAGAAAGATGAAAAAAAAATGACAAAAGATGCATATAATAGAGCTAAAAATTTTTCAAATATAGAAATAAATAATGCAAAAATGGCCAGATCTGCAATAGAAAAATCAAGAAAACTTTTAGAGCAAATAAACGAAATAAAAAACAAACAAGAAATCATCACCACAGCACCAGAAGATGAAAGAGAAGTAGAATCTAGGCGCATGCTCGAAATGGCAATGCAAAATTTGCCGGGATAATCATTGAATTAAAACTAGTAATTAAATAAACTAGAGGAATATTATAATATATTTTTAGTATATACACTAATATGTCAGATACTTGTTCAAGATTCGATGGTAGAAAAAACGCTTGCCTAAAGAGATCTAGATGCAGATATAATGAGGGAAAATGTGCTTTGAAACCCTCATTGGCTAGAAAAGCAGCACAAGAAGCTGCTGCTGAAGCAAGATATGATAATCTTTATGAACAGGGGCGCGCCTATGTTGATTCTCAAGATTTAAACACAGAAAGAATAATAAATGGACCCGGATACAGTTATTACAATTTAATTAAATCTCCAAGAGAAATTGGGATGAGTGGAAAAGGAGAATATGATGCGATTGATAAGAATCTTAGGGGGCTTTACGATTATGTTGATATTCTTATTAAAGGAAATAGTAGAGCTTTAAGAGGCGGGGGGCAGGGAGGTGAAGATGTTCTTCTTGGTCCTCAAAATTTTTTGCCAACGGGACAATCTTGTGTTATAGACATTGGAGATGGCGAAAGAAAGGAGGTCCAGAGATTTATATATCAAGATTTTAGACCAACTGGAAATCTTCCAATGGATGCCGGTGATGGTATGGTTAAAAACATGCGAGGCATTGTTCCTGGTCTCCTTGAAAATATCGCAAAGTTTAATCCTTTAGATACATTTGAATCTCTCATGGATGTAAACCCAACATGCATGCTTTTATCAATGCCCGTGACAAAAGATGTAACAAAAGCATCAGCAAGTCGTGATTTTGAAACCTTTCCCGTATCTATTACAGATATATCTCAAATGGATCCATGCAGTTTTATACTATATGGTTTCCGTAATCCGGTTACTGGATATGCATGCCAACAAGGATATAAAAATTTAGGCGATTCCGTAGAAAAAACCATCCGCGATTATACAGATGATGATGAATTTGATTTAGGATTTTTATACTTATCGACCCTCTCAGTAATGGGATTATATATCATGTTAAAATGTATGAATCCTCAAATTAAAAACATGGATTAATCATGGATTATCCTTTGTTAATCATTTATTACAATAGTTATAATAAATGATTATCTTCTTCGCTTCGTTTTCCCACGTTTAACGCGTTTTTTCTTTTCTGGTTTTTTTCTCTCAATATACCCTAATTCCTCATCATCCGTATCTCCTTCTATTATATCATCCGCATCATTGGGAGTCCCTGAGCCTCCTCCTTCTTCGGCGGAAGCCGCTGCGCCACCACCACTGGAGGAGGCTTCGTCCGCAAAAAAAGAAGAGATATAATTATATATATGTTTAAAAGTATCGTCTTCTTCTTCTCCTCCTTCTTGTTCTTGTTCTTGTTCTTCATCTCCTTGTTCTTGTTCTGACTCCTCTTCGTAGTATTCTCTATTTCTTAGATTTTTCTTTGTTCTTCCTCTTCCCATTTCTATTATTATATATCTTTTTTGTTGTTTTTTTCCTCATTAATTTTCTTGTTCTAAATCCACCTTTCTTTTTTCTTATTTTTTGATAACAATCCTTCCCCATATTTCGCAAATCATCTATAAGATTATAGCTCTCTTCTTCAATTACCGGTTTATCTTTATTCTTGTTTTTTTTAAATTGTTCATAATTTGGCTTATAAATATAGTCGTCGTTTGCATCTTTAATTGTCCTTGTTTTCCAACGAATTAGTTTTGCAACATCTAAATCTGCTAAATAAAATAACGATTGAACAATATTACGACTAATACGATACACTTTTTTTGTTATATGTTTTGCAGTTTCGCCAGCGTCCACAACAATGACTCGGTTTCGCGGCATTATATTAATATATTAAGGATATTTCTTTTTATTGTAAAATCTGTTTTTTCGAGTTTTTTTTCTCCTTTTTCTTCCACCACCATTATTATTTATACCTACAATTTTACCTGCAATTTTACCAGCTTGGTTTTGGATTTCTACTGCCTGTCTTTCATTTTGTAATCTTTTTTTTTCTGCATTATTATCTTCGTCATCTATTTCGCCCAATATTATTTTAAGCAATTTA
>CEOK01181258.1_pt1 | contig 11566 bp, 10 predicted proteins | sample 427001 | NCBI WGS metagenome assembly CEOK01 (sample SAMEA2591108, study PRJEB7988) | marine metagenome | isolation source: saline water (ENVO:00002010), including | reverse complement strand
CCCTGAGGATAGTCCCCAGCGCGACGACTTTGTGTTGGTGCACGATGCTGCACGCCCATGTTTAACGCAGACCGAGCTGGAGCGCCTGATCGCTATCGGCGAACACGCGCAAGAGGGCTGTATTTTAGCGGCGCCTCTCCAAGATACGGTCAAGCAGGTGTGTTCGGATCACATTCAGACCACCCTAGATCGATCCCAGTTATGGCGTGCACTGACACCGCAAATGTTTCGCTTTCATGCCCTCCATCAAGCTTTGCTAGAATGTTTAGCTAAGGGCGTCGCGATCACTGACGAGGCGAGCGCATTGGAGCATATGGGCGGACAGCCACGTATTGTCAGGGGCGACAGCAGAAATTTGAAAGTGACCACAGCCGATGATTTACGCGTGGCAGAAATTTATTTGCAGGAGATGCAACAGCGAGATGACTGAATGAGAATTGGCCAAGGCTTTGATGCGCATCGTTTCTGTCAGGGACAGTATGTCATCCTGGGTGGCGTGCAGATTGCTCATGAGCAGGGTATTGAGGCGCACTCTGATGGGGATGTGTTATTACATGCAATCTGTGATGCCTTATTAGGTGCTGCCGGGCTGGGCGATATCGGCAGTCATTTTTCTGACCAAGAGGCGGCTAACAAAAATCGAGATTCGCGTGAGTTCCTGCGGGCAACCAAACTTCTTATCGCTGAGCACGGTTACACGGTGGTCAATATTGATGCCACCTTGATTCTGCAAAAACCCAGGATCAGTGCGCATAAGCAGGCCATGCAAAGCAATATCGCCAGCGATCTGCAAGTGGATATTAAACAAGTGAATGTGAAAGCCACTACCACAGAAAAGATGGGATTCACCGGGCGTGAAGAAGGTATTGCGGCCACTGCAGTGGTCCTACTACAAGCCATCACATAATACCTCAACAGACATGGACTGGTAGGAGTATGGCAATTGGTTGACAGCACAGATGCCGCACAATTCTTCTCTGCTGAGGGTGTGCTGGCGCAAAACATAGCTGGCTTTAAGTGTCGTCCGCAACAAGTCGCCATGGCTGAATCAGTCGAACGCAGCATTCAGGACGCTAGCACTTTAGTGATTGAGGCAGGCACCGGCGTAGGGAAGACCTATGCCTACTTGGTGCCAGCTTTGCAGTCAGGGTTGAAGATTATTGTTTCTACAGGGACTCGCCACTTGCAGGATCAGCTGTTCTATACCGATCTGCCGATGTTGCAAAAAGCCTCCGCGATCAGTATCAAAGCCGCTATCTTGAAAGGTCGGGCAAATTATTTATGCCATTATCGCTTGGCGCGCTTTGAGCATGAACTGTCAGATTTTCCCAAATTGACCAAGTCTTACCTGCAAATAAAAGACTGGTCTAAAGTCACTCAGACGGGTGATCTGGCTGAGGTTAATCAACTGTCTGAACAGGCACCTATCCGCAGTCATATTACGTCCACACGCGATAATTGTTTAGGCAGTGACTGCCCAGACTATGGTCAATGTCATGTCGTTAAAGCGCGCAAACGTGCGCAAGAAGCTGACCTAGTGGTGATTAATCATCATTTGCTGGGGGCTGATCTGGTCATAAAAGAAGAGGGCTTCGGTGAGATATTACCTAAAGTCGATGTATTTATCCTGGATGAGGCGCATCAGTTTGCCGATATCCTACCTAACTTTTTTGGCCAGACACTGAGTAGTCGCCAGTTGCAGGATTTTGTTGCCGATGTAAGTAAGGAATCGACCTTAGCGGCGCTGACTGTACTGAACAAAAGCGTCTACAAAGTACTGGATGGTGTCGAGAAGTTTTTTGCTGCGCTGGTCAAGCAGACGCGTGAACCACGCGTGCTTTGGCGAGAACTCGCCAGTGCTAAAACGATTGAAAATACCTTGGCGCTACTGGCGCATAGTTGTCTGGATCTGGAGGATCAGCTTATGGCAGTGGCCAATGATTCACCGGGCTTGGCGCAATGTTACAAGCGTTGCGTGGAAATCAATGGCATCTTGGATGACTTTAGCTCGGCGGGCAGTAAGAATATTCAATGGCTGGAGCTGACGCAGCGACATTTTAAGTTGGGCAATCAGCCGTTAGATGTAGCCTCTCCTTTTCAGCGTCTCATTCAAGAGTATCAATGTGCCTGGATTTATACTTCAGCGACGTTAACAGCCAATCTGAGTTTTGCTCATTTTACTGCACAACTAGGATTGGATGATGCCGAGTGTGTCATGTGTGACAGCCCATTCGATTATCCTAAACAGGCGCGTTTATACCTACCACAGTTACCGGTGCAGCCGAATGATCCTAGCTATACCGAGCAAGTGGTGTCGCGCTCCATGCCATTATTGCAAGCCAGTCTAGGCAATGCATTTATGTTATTCACGAGTTACAAAGCGCTATACCGCGCAGCCGATTTATTGCGTGATAGTGCCTTTAACATCCTTGTGCAGGGAGATATGCCTAAACGGGAATTACTTGCGCAATTCAATACAACAGACAATTGTGTGTTACTCGGCACGCAGAGTTTTTGGGAGGGCGTCGATGTGCGTGGTCAGCGCTTGCGTGTTGTGATTATAGACAAGCTGCCCTTTATGTCGCCCGGTGACCCGATTGTGCAGGCACGTTCGCGTGTAATTCAGGAGGCGGGTGATAATCCCTTTATGGTATATCAGGTGCCCCAGGCAATATTAAATCTGAAACAAGGGGTCGGGCGACTGATTCGTGGTGAACAAGATTATGGTGTAGTGGCGTTGATGGATCCCCGCTTGACGACCAAGGCCTATGGTAAATCATTTCTTAAAAGTCTCCCGCCGATGACAGTCTGTCAACACGAGCGTGAGGTAGTGGCATTTTTGAACAGCATTGAACATTATGAAATTACTCGCAATTGAAACAGCCACCGAAGCATGTTCAGCGGCGTTGCTGGTCGCGGATGAAGTTATCGAGCGTTATCAGCTGGCACCGCGCCAGCATAATGAACTGATCTTGCCGATGTGTGAAAGCTTGTTGGCTGAGGCAGAGATTAATTTAACCCAACTGGATGCGATTGCTTTTGGCTGTGGTCCAGGGGCATTCACTGGGGTGCGGATTGCGGCAGGGATTACTCAGGGGATCGCGTTAGCACATGACTTGCCAGTGGCCTCAGTATCTACTCTGGCTAACTTGGCTCATCAGGCACCGATTGCTGCACAGCAACTAGTGTTAGCAAGTATTGATGCGCGCATGCAAGAAGTGTACTGGGCGGTGTATAAACAACATTCTGCGGCTATGCCAGAGTTGGTCTTGCCGGAACGGGTACAAGCACCAGCGGCTATTGCAGTGCCTGATCATGCCATAGACTATGGCTTAGGGACGGGTTGGGGAAGCTATCAACAGCTATTACAAGGCAGTATTCAACTGCATGAGCAGCAGCTTGATGGCCAGGCATTACCGCGTGCACAGTGCACCGCTGTGCTCGGTCAATACAAATATCAGGCCGAGGATGTCGGCGCAGCTGAACATGCGCTACCCGTTTATTTGCGTGATCAGGTGGCACATAAAAAGTAACCATTAAGATGACTTTAGCCCCCTTTCATTTAGCGTTCCCGGTGTATGACATCGACGCCACACGAAGATTTTATGCTGAGGTGCTCGGGTGTGACATTGGGCGCCAAGCCGAACGCTGGATTGATTTTGATTTTTTTGGACATCAATTATCGGCGCATCTTACTACTCGAGAAAGCCAGCCTTTAGTAAGCAATGAGGTTGATCGTCAAGCCGTGCCTGCCAGACACTTCGGGGTCGTTCTACCGCCCCTGCAGTGGGATCAATTAGTCGCACGCTTGACTCAGCAGGCCATTGATTTCTATATCGAGCCTTACACGCGCTTTGCCGGGCAGGTCGGCGAGCAGCGCACTTTCTTTATAAAGGACCCGAGTGATAATTATCTTGAGTTTAAGACTTTTCCTGATCAGACGGCTATTTTTGCCCCTTCACCCAGCACTTAAGCAGCTCGACTAAATAAATAATTGCAGCGCGATAAGTGTATATACCGAGGCAATTAAGCCTCTGAATAACATAGATGAGCGCATCTCAAGTGAGCATAAAGGCTGTGCTTTCTCGGCAAGTAGGCTGATCGATATAAAAATACTCATTACCATCATAGTGAATATCAGACCCAGCACGATCAGCTGGAGCGCGGCTGGTAGGCTGCCAGTGATGACAAATTGTGGCAGGAAGGCAATAAAGAACAGGGCGACTTTCGGATTCAATATATTCATCAACAGTCCTCGGCGAAAACAATGGACTTGAGTGGTACGCTGTTGGTCTTCGGTGTCGACCTGACGCAAGGTATTCGCAGCTAACCAAAGCAAATAAAAAGCACCCGTTACCCTGACAATAGTGAACACTTGAGCCGAACTCTGCAGGAGTAGTGCGAGTCCAGATGCCACTAATAGTGTGTGGATTAAATTGCCCAAACTAAGCCCTAGCGCAGTGGCCAGACCAGCGCCTTTGCCATGTCTGACCGATTGTGTCAGCAGGAAAATGATATCTGGGCCAGGGGCTAGAATCAGTACGATGGAGGCTACCAGAAAGCTCATCATTGAGGCATTATTGATGAAATCAAGTATGCTGTTCATAACGACTTGGCAGACACATAATTATTAAGGTGGTGTTGGAACGCTTTAAGATGCTCGAGGACTAACATCATAACAGCAGTGGATATCAAACTTATATGCTTGGCTTGAGCCTTGTGGTGTTCAAGAGAGCAATCAGTGCTTAATCAAAAGTGAGGAAAAAACACTATGAAAAATATCCTACTCATCTTGACTGGATTGGTGGTCAGTATGCCACTAGCGGCTGATCAAGAGTACATATTATTCAATGTAGTATCGCTCCAGGCAGAGGCACAAAGGCAGGTAAACAATAATGAAATGACCGTCTACCTGCAGGCAGAGTATGAAGGTAGTGATAGCACTGCCGTCGCTAATACTGTGAACAACAAGATGCAATGGGCATTGCAACAGGCTCAACAGTTCCCAGACATCGAGCTGCAGACACATTCCTACTCGACTTACCCGGTCTATAATAAAAATATAATCAGTGGCTGGCGTGCTCACCAAAGCGTACGGCTAGTGGGACAGAATGCGAAAAAAATGACCGATCTGGTGGCCATATTACAAGCCAAATTATTAGTCAAAAATATGAGCTTTGCCCCTACACGTGCTGCCTATCGCAGTGCTGAGCATGCTTTGATCGAGCAAGCCATGGCTGCATTTAAAGCTAAAGTTGAGATCGTTCAAGGCACTATGGAGAAAAAAAATTTTCGGATTGTGAATATCGATATAGTTACCGATCAGCGTCAGCCACAGCATAGACGTGGGAATGCGAAAATGATGACGAGCCTAGCGGACAGCAACACGCGACCTGGTGTCAGCTCAGGCACCAGTAAGGTGACTGTCACTGTGAGTGGTAAAGTGCAGTTTTTCTGATCGCTAAATGATCTCAAACAGCGGCATATATTCACTCCTGATGAGATATAAATAAATTGATAAAATCAATAATTAGACTACACTATGATTTTGGTTGGGTGATCGTTAATACTCCACAAGTATTATAATATTAAGCCTAGTCATATGCGTAAACTCGTTCTATTGTGTTTTTTCATAGCTGCTTTTGCCAATCCCGTCAGCGCTGATAGCGAACAGCAATATTCATTGATTACTGCTTCTTTTAGCTATCATCTTTTCCCACCCGGCGACCATCATGAGTACTTTAGTAATCGTTTAGTTGCTGTCACACGCGATACCGATATTATTCCTTATATGGACAGACTCATTTTGGGGACACTGAGTAACAGCAGTGGTAATCAATGTCTGATGCTAGGTGCCGGTCGAGACTGGAAAAAAATTGATCAGAAAATAAAATTCGTCAGTGTATATGCCTATGTCGGTGAGTTTGTAGCGGATAGTTTTGCTGAATGCGCGGACGACGGGATCTATCAAGACATAGACAATATCGTCGGGCTTGGTTTTGCACCTTATATTTATCATGGCATCAACTATAATCTAGTACATGAGCTAAGTATAAACGGTGGCTTAATATTACCAGGCGTGGTGAGCTTTACCCTGGAGTATTCTTTTTTGAAATAAATCGCGGGCCTGAGTGAGCTATGGATAAACAAACGGATTTGTCACTGGATCGATTTTCTGTGGCTGCCTGTGAATGGGTGCTTGCTCATCGTTGGTGGGTGCTCATATTGAGTATCTTATGCACAGGATTGGTCGCCCATAATGCACGCTTATTAGATTTCGCGACGGATTATCGCGTATTCTTTTCGGGTGAAAATCCTGATCTTATCGCGTTTGAAGATTTTCAGAAGATTTATACTAAGAGTGATAATCTCCTGATAGTCGTGCAGGCCAAAGATCAGCGTGTATTGGATGCTGAAATGGTGCATGTGGTAGAGAGGATCACGCGCGAGGCCTGGCAAATCCCATTTTCTACACGCGTTGATTCGATCACTAATTATCAACACACACACGCTGATGCAGACGACTTAATCGTTGCTGATTTGATTCAAGATGGTGCCCAACTCAGTTCTGAGGCGCTTAAGGAAAAGCTAGCGATCGCACTCAACGAGCCGCTGTTACATAATTTTCTTATCTCACCCGATGCCAAGACCACCGCGGTGAATGTCATTTTACAATATCCGGGTAAAGACTTATCCGAGACGCCAGTATCAGTCAATCATGCACGCGCTATGGTGGCTAGCATCCAGCAGGATCATCCTGATATCACCACAGTGATCACGGGTGTAGCGATGATGAATGCTGCTTTCTCTGAAGCCAGCATAAAAGATTTATCCACGTTAACACCGCTGATGTATGCCGTGCTGGCATTGATTACGCTGATTACTTTACGTTCACTCTCCGCGACCTTTGCCACGCTCTTGGTGGTCATGTTTTCGACACTGATTGCTTTAGGTGCAGGCGGCTTGATGCAAATTTTATTAACTCCAATTTCCCTTTCAGCACCGACCATTGTGCTGACGCTGGCGATTGCCGATAGTATTCATATCCTGATCACGCTGCGTGAAATGATGGCACGTGGTATAGCAAAAAATAAAGCGATCGTGGAAGCGATAAGAATCAACTTCATAGCGATATCGATTACCAGCCTAACGACCATCATTGGTTTTCTGGCGCTTAATTTCTCCGATTCGCCGCCCTTTAACCATTTGGGGAATATGACAGCTGTTGGTATTGCTGCGGCCTGGCTGCTTTCCCTATTTATGCTGCCAGCCCTGATAAGTATTCTGCCTATACGGGTCAAACAGAGTTCCCCGCAGGCCCTAGAGCGTTCCTTTTTCAGTCATTTAACCAATTTTATCGTGCTGCGTCCCAAACAGATTTTAGCTGTCATGGGTACGCTCACAGTGGTGTTGTCAACTTTGGCTTTCAGTAATCAGTTGAATGACCAATGGACTAAGTATTTTGATAAGTCGATCCAGTTCCGTAATGATACGGACTTTGCTATTCAGTATCTGGGCGGATTTTACCCGATAGAGTTTTCTATCAATGCGCAACAGGCCGGTGGTATCAGTGATCCTACCTACCTCCACAAGCTAGATGAATTTGTCAGTTGGTTACGCGCTCATCCGGATGTGGAACATGTGTACGCCTTGACGGATATTATGAAACGTCTGAATAAGAATATGCATGCTGATGATGAGCGCTACTATACGCTGCCCGATGAGCGTGATCTTAGTGCGCAATATTTATTGCTGTATGAGCTGTCTTTACCCTACGGCCTGGATCTGAATGACCGCATCAACATAGATAAATCTGCCACCCGTGTGACGGCTACACTGGGTGACGTAGATACAATACAGACGCGTGCTTTTATGCGCGAGGCACAGGATTGGTTGCGCAATAATGCACCTGACTATATGAGGGCAAAGGCCACTGGTGCGACCCAAATGTTTTCTTATATTTCTAAACGTAATATAGAAAGTATGCTTAAAGGCAATGTATTAGCTGTGTCCTTAATTGCGCTGGTGTTGATTGTGGCCTTGCGCAGTCTGCGCCTAGGTCTGTTGAGTATTATTCCAAATGCTGCACCGGTATTAGTGACTTTGGGGATCTGGGCACTTAGTGTCGGGATGGTGGGGATGCCCGTGGCAATTATCACAGTGACATCACTGGGTATTGTGGTTGACGATACGGTTCATATATTGAGTAAATATTTGCGTGCACGACGAGAACAGAATCTCACAGTAGAAGCATCAATTCGCTACTCGCTGAATACCATAGGTAAGGCGGTGACAATTAATACCGTTATCCTCGCGGCAGGCTTTAGCATATTGGCCTTATCCTCATTCAAAGTGAATATGGAAACAGGCGTGTTGACCGCAATTGCAGTGGTGGTCGCCTTGATTCTGGATTTCCTATTACTGCCAGCGTTATTATGCTTGATGGATAAAAAATCCCCAGCCAAGCCTGCATCTTAAGGACGTGTCTATGTTCAACCCAGCGTATCAACAAACCTGTCAATTTCTATGTGCTTTTATCCTAGCTGTTGCTGTCAGCACGCCGCTCGGGGCGCAAGATGAAATCGACAAAGGCTACGCCATCTCACAACGCAGTGATCGCAGTGATCGCGGTTTCTCAGACACTGTCGCCAAGCTCACGATGACCCTGCGTAATGCCGCTGGTGCAGAATCGCAACGCAGCTTGACAATCAGTACCCTGGAAGTGGCAGACGAACAGTTTGGCGATAAAAGCTTAGTGGTGTTTTCTAGCCCACGAGATATTAATGGCACAGCCTTGTTATCCCATGCCAATATCCTTGATCCAGATGATCAGTGGCTGTATTTGCCGGCCTTAAAGCGGGTGAAGCGCATTTCCTCAGCCAATAAGTCAGGCCCCTTTGTTGGTTCAGAATTCGCTTTTGAAGATTTCACCGCTAATGAATTGAATAAATATACCCATAAATGGTTGCGCACGGAGGCCTGCGGTGAATTCAGCTGTGATGTGGTAGAGCGTTATCCATTGTATGACAATTCTGGTTACACGCGACAAATTGCCTGGGTGGATCAATCAGCCTATCAAATTCGCAAGTTAGCGTTTTATGATCGTAAAGATACTTTACTTAAAACTTTGGACTTTTTGGATTATCGACTTTACCAGCAGACTTACTGGCGCGCGCATCTGCTCAGGATGCACAATCATCAAACCCATAAAAGCACAGATTTGGTTTATTCTGACTATCAATTTAAAACTGGGCTGAGCGATAACGATTTTGTCAAGGGAATGCTCAAGCGTGTGCGCTAATAGTGCACGTCTTGGCCTAGTGTGGTTATGGCTATCGATTATTAATGTCAGCGCGGCAGAATTTTCTGGGCAGCTGAGTATGGAGTTGCGTGGCTTTAGCCAAGACGCACAATATCCCCGCCAACTGAACGGTCTGCAAACCTCTATCATGCTGGCGCCCGAGTGGCGCACCTACCTCGGTGATAATATCCAAACCGCTTTGATTCCTTATCTGAGAGTAGATGCGCGTGATCACCAGCGGACGCATGCTGATTTGCGTGAAGCATATATGCTCTATATCGGAAATAATTGGGAGCTTTTGCTGGGCGTTAATCGTGAATTTTGGGGCGTCACAGAAGCGCGTCACTTAATTAATATCATTAATCAAGTTGATGCAGTAGAGAATATTGACGAGGAGGACTACCTCGGGCAATTGATGCTGAATCTCACGCTGCAACGAGCCTATGGTCGGTTTAGTTTTTATCTGCTGCCTTTATTCAGAGAGCGAACTTTTAGTAGCGAAAAAGGCCGCTTGCGTGCGCCACTCAGCGTGGATAAAAGGCGCGCCGACTACGAACATCAGGACCAACAGTGGCATACCGATCTGGCATTTCGCTACTCACACTACCGCGGCGACTGGGATATGGGCGTGAGTGTATTTCACGGCACCAGTCGTGAGCCGCACCTACGGATCAATCATCAGCAAGATGCGTTACTGCCTTACTATGATCAAATCAGCCAACTTGGGCTAGAACTTCAATACACACAGGAGGCGATGCTGTGGAAGTTTGAGGGCCTCACGCGGGCAGGGCAGGGGCATACTTTTTTAGCCTCCGTGGTGGGTCTGGAATATACCTTGTTTCAAGCATTCAATAGTCAGGCGGATATCGGCTTCCTGGTTGAGCATTTGTATGACGGACGCGATCGCGTTGAGGCACCACAAACAATTTTTCAGAATGACTTATTTCTAGGTATCCGGGTGGCACTCAATGATATGCAAGACACCACCATGCTAGCGGGTATGATGAGAGATCTGCAAAATGAGTCGGGTAGCTTGCGTCTCGAAGCCGAACGCAGAGTGGGGGACAGTATTAAGCTTGAATTGGAAACCCAATTATTTATCAATGCACAGCATGACCGTACGGTCACTGCTTTTAAGCGCGATAACTTCGTAACCTTGACGCTGGCGCAATATTTTTAATTGCTAACAATTACAAGCGCTGCATCTTGGCTAGCTGCAGTTGTAGTTGTTGCAGTGCTTGTTCCTGTTCGCTCAGTCGATCCTGCTCTTTTTGGACGACATCCGCTGGCGCTTTATCTTTGAACTTGGGATTATTGAGTTTGTTGCGGGTTTTCTCGATATTCACGCTCAGTTTATTAATATCTTTAGTCAGTCGATCAATTTCTGCCTCTTTATCAATCAGTCCAGCGAGTGGAATCAGTACGCGCATTTCACCAACCAGAGTGAGTGCAGCCTCAGGCGCTTCTTGCTCGTCTAGAATGGTGATACTGGTCAGTTTGGCTAGTTTATCTAACGCGCTGCGATGCAGTTGCAACTGCTGCAGATCGTCTTCTGAGCATTGTTGACAGAGCACGCTGAGTGCCTGTTTGGGTGGGATATTCATTTCCGAGCGTATCTTGCGGATGCCCATAATGAACTCTTTTAGCCAATCAATACTCGTGCATGCATGCACATCCACCCACTCATTATTACTGCGTGGATAAGCTTGCAGCATAATACTGTCACCCTCACGCTTGAGCTGCGCGGCAACGGCTTGCCAGATTTCCTCGGTGATGAAAGGGATGATTGGATGCAGTAGGCGTAATAACGTCTCTAGTACCTCCAGCAGTACCCGACGAGTTTGCTGTTTGGCCGCTTCATCCTTGGAGAACATGACAGGTTTAATCAATTCGAGATACCAGTCACAGAATTCATTCCAGGTGAATTCATACAGTGCTTTGGCGGCCAGATCAAAACGATAGTTTTGCATGTCATGATGGACGATGTCGATGAGCTCTTGCTGACGACTGAGCAGCCAACGATCAGTGACGGATAAGTTCGCGTAGTCAATACGGTCAGCAATTATTTGCTGATCACAATTCATCAAAGCAAAGCGTGAGGCATTCCATAACTTATTACAGAAGTTACGGTAGCCTTCAATACGGTTCAGGTCGAATTTTATATCGCGCCCAGTGGACGCCAGGGCCGCAAAAGTAAAGCGCAGTGCGTCGGTACCAAAGGCTGTCATATTCCCCAAATGGTTAAAGGGCGGCGAATCGGAGAAA
>CEOK01100549.1_pt1 | contig 11571 bp, 9 predicted proteins | sample 427001 | NCBI WGS metagenome assembly CEOK01 (sample SAMEA2591108, study PRJEB7988) | marine metagenome | isolation source: saline water (ENVO:00002010), including | reverse complement strand
GAGGGAGAATGACCCAAAATTAAAAAAAATCATTGATAAAAATGGGCACATAGCTTTTAGACCAAATAAACAAAATCAGTTTGATACTTTAGTTGGGATAGTTATATCACAATTTATATCAACAAAAGCAGCAAATTCTATTTTTAGAAATATAAAAGAAAAATTTAATTCAGAATATTTAAATGAAAAACATTTTCAAAAATTGACTGTAAATGAAATAATGAAATTAGGTTTAAGTACTAATAAAGCTAGAACTATAAAGGAGCTATCTGAATTTTTTCTGACTGATAAAATTGTTGATTTATCTGAACTTAGTGATCAAAAATTAAATGATAATTTACTTTCAATTTTTGGAATTGGTCCTTGGTCTGTAAATATGTTTGAAATTTTTTGTCTTGGTAGACAAGATATCTTTTCTTCAAAGGATGCAGGTCTTAGGTTAGGTATGAATGAAGCTTTAATGGTAGTTCCGAAAAGCTCTTGGGATTTATATGATGAATATGCAAAAAAATGGTCTCCTTATAGATCTATTGCATCTATTCATATTTGGAAGACTGTGGACTAATTTAAAGAATTTTCGAGTTAGTAATGACATAGTGCCATTGCAGCAAATGTTGGATGGATATTTTCAGATCTTTCGAAAACAGAACTACCAAAAATGTGTATATTTTCCTCGTTCCATAATCGTGAAAATTTATCAACAACACCGCCCTCGGGAAACTAAGACATAATTGTCGTACTTGAAGGATGGTTTGTTGTACTAAAATTTTTAATGTCAAGAAATGCTTTATTTTCTACAATATTAATATTTTCATAATTTTCATTAAAAAAACTAAATATTTTTAATAATTGAAATATTGTTAGGATAATTAATGAAATGAAATATAAAAATATATTTAGAGATGTAGTTTTTGTTTCACAACTTACTGGTGTTGATAAAAAAAAGATTAGAATTTTACTTTCTGTCATTCTTGCAAATTTAACAGTATTTTTTGATATTTTAGTCATTCTCGTTTTTGCAAATCTAATTGATAAATCAAATATAAATGAGGCTTTTTATATAAAGTTTATAACTAACAATCTTTTTTTACTACCAATAATTGTCATACTAAGATTTGTTTTTGTTTTTGTTGAAAGAATAAATATACAATCATTACAACTTAAGGTTGAGGAAAGCTTAAGAACTCATCTAATGTCTGAAGTCTTTGACAAAAGCAATTATTCTGTGGCGGATGCTTATTTTTATGTGAATGAACTAAGTAGGCATGTGTCTTATTTTTATGGTGCTCTTGCGTCTTCTTTAAACTATGCTTTTCAGATTGCTATTTATTCAATTTATTTACTAACTACAAGCTTAGATATTGTTATATATTTTTTAATTGGTTCTTTGATACTGTTTTTCCCTACAAGATTTTTCTTAAAGAAAGGAAGAGAATATATACACGAAGCTTATCTAAATGAACATAAAACATTAGAAACAATTCAAAAAGTTCTGGAAAATATATATTTGATTAAAATTCTTGATACTACAACAAGAGAGACAAATGAATTTAAGCAAACATTAAGAAAGTATTATTCATCTGTTCTGAATAACTATAAGTTTGGTGCAATAAATAACATAACTCCAAATTTTATTACAATTTTCATCTTATCAATATTGATTGTATTTTTTGACTTTGTTAAGTTTCTTACTTTGGAATTTATAGGTATTATGCTCAGACTTTTTCAAACTCTAGGAAATTTTAACAATACCTTGAATCTCGTATTTAATTCACATGTACATTTAGAAAAACTAAATCAACTTGAAAAAAATAAATTAAAAACCCTAAATCCAATATTTGAATTAAATCAAAATCTAGAAACGGATGTATCGATAAATCTTGATAGTATTTCTTTTAGATATCTCGGTAGCGATAAGTATTTGTTTCAAGATTTGAATTTATCAATAGCGAGATCCGCTCACACAATTGTTACTGGGGACAATGGCTCTGGGAAATCAACATTAATGGGAATAATTACAGGAATTTTAATTCCAGAAACAGGTTCAATCCAATCATTCTCGGATAAGTTTTCTTATGTTGGGGCAACTCCATTAATAATTAAAGGATCAATACGTGAAAATCTGCTTTATGGTAATCATACATTAATCGATGACACAAAGATTTTAAATATGATTGAAAAGTACAATTTATTTGATGATGAGAAATTCAGTCTTAATGACACTATTACAAATAAATCACTTTCATCTGGGCAGATGCAAAAGATTTCATTTATGAGAGCTTTATTGTCAGATCCAGAAATTTTGATACTTGATGAATCAACTTCAAATCTTGATTATGATTCAAAAATACTTTTCAATAATGAATTAAAAAACAGTTCTTTGACAATAATCAACTCTACCCATAATATCTCCGAATCCTCCTATGATTTTCATTTACACATTGATGTAAAAGATGAGACACGCTCAATTAGAAATATTTAGATCTTCGTAATCAGAAATTTCATTTTCTGCTATCTGATCTAATCCATTGAAATTTTTGATATATCGAGAAGCATTGATTGATATATTTGACCAGTCATCTTCATTATTTAAATATCTTATTAGTAAATTTTGAATATTTTTTGGTTCCTCATAAATTAACCCATTTTCTAAGTTTTGAATTAGTTCGCTAATGTTTCGGCTTTTTTTTGCAATAACAACACATCCAGCAGCCATAGCTTCTAATATTGATTTTGGATTTCCTTCAAATTTTGAACTAGAAATAAAAATTTTATAATTTTGAATTTTTTTAATTAATATATCATTTGATACAGGAGGGTGAATTATTAAATGAACCTTTTGTTTTTCAGCGTATTTTATTATTTCATTCTTTTGGGAGCCTTCTCCATATATATCGATTTCTACATTCGTATTTTTTAGTCCATCGATTAATTCAAAAAAATTTTTCTGCTCCTCAAGCCTCCCTACGCTTATTACCTTATTTTTGTATCTTTTATTGAAGTCATTCCCTTCTTGAATCTTCATCCAATTTGGTCTTATCTTTACTTTGTAGTGGTTTTTAACTGACAATTTTTTTAATTTGTTTTTATCTGATTTTGAAGTTACAAGATAAATATCAGAATACTTTAATGAAATACGAGTTAACAGATAATAAAACGATTGTTTAAAGTATCCTTTTCTGTTCATTTTACTAAAAGAATACAAATCATATCCAGTTCTTACTATCAAAGGCCTTTTGTATTTTAATTTTGATAAAATTGCTATCCAAGAACCAAAGAGTTGGTTTGTTTTTAACACATCTCCATCTACAATTTCTTTTTTCAATTTAATCGGAATTAAAAAAGATCTTAAAAAACGCATATATTTGTTTTTGTCATATTTTAGATATTCATAAACCGGAACTATATCTATAAATGGATAATTTAGAATTGTTCTATCGTCGATTTTCCCAAAGGTTATAAATGTAAATTTTACTTTATACTTATCATTCAAATATTTATAAAAATATACTTCTCTTTCCAGCAAGCCACTGGTTTTCCAGTCAAACAACGAAATACCATAAGTAAAGAATAGAATAACTCTCATTACGTTAATATTAACTAAGTGACAACATTTTCTTTTAAGTTAGTGAAATTGTAAATGAAAAATATATTGGTGATTCATACAAAGTATAGAAGTACCGGCGGAGAGGATATAGCCGTTGACAATGAAACCGAATTTTTAAAAAAGTCATTTAATATAAAAACTCTTTATTACTCAAATGAAATTAAAAATTACTTTTTACAATTTATTTATTTTCTTATAAATAGAAACTTTGAAAGTGAAAAAAAATTAAATAATGTTATTAAAGAATTTAATCCTGATTTTGTTTATATTCACAATACTTGGTTCAAAGGCTCTAATGGAATATTTAAATTTCTAAATAAAAAAAATATACCTTATGCAATTAAAATCCATAATTTTAGATATGATTGTACGAGATTTATATTATCAAAAAATCATTTTCAATCATCTAATTACTGTAATTTGTGTGGCTTAAATAAGAGTGACATGGGTCTTTTAAATACTTATTTTTTAGATTCTAAATTAAAGTCTTTTTTTGTAATATCGTACGGTAAGAAATATTTCAAAATACTAAAAGACAAACAAACAAAAATCTTAGTATTAACAAAATTTCATAAATCTTATTTATCTAAAGTTTTACAAAAGGATGAAAACATCTATGTATTTCCAAATATTACAAACATTGCTCAAGGCATTGAAAACAATAAAGATAAAAAATTCATTGTTTATGCTGGAAGAATCTCCGACGAAAAAGGCGTTGATATATTGATAGATACCTTTAGAAAGGCAGAGCTTGAAAATATAACGTTGAGGATTATTGGTGGAGGTCCTAAGCTAAGTCTTCTAAAAGAAAAATTTAAAGAACCAAATATCGAATTTTTAGGAATTATAAACAATGAAGACACATTAAAACTAATTTCTAAATCTTTAGCAGTCATAACAGCAACAAAACTTTATGAAGGACAGCCAACTTTATTGTGTGAAGCTTCAATGCTAGGAGTCCCATCAATATTTCCAGACACGGGTGGAATCAAAGAATTTTTCCCTTCTGATTATAAATTAAAATTTGAACAGTTTGATTATCAAGATCTAAAATCAAAACTATTATTTTTGAATAACGAAAAATTATTGAATGAGATTGGAATAGAAAATAAGAATTTTTTAAATAGTATGTTAGATGAGACTATGTATGTAAATAAATTTAAATCAATAATAGATGATGAATAACAAATATTTTCTTTCTGTGTTGATGAGTGTTTATAACTCAGAAACAACAATAGAAGAATCTATTAAGAGCATAATAAATCAATCTTATCAAAATTTTGAATTTTTAATCATGGATGATTTTTCATATGATAATACTTTTTCAATTTGTAAAACCTTTGCGAACAATTATGAAAATATAAAAGTTTATAGAAATGAAGAAAATCTGGGCTTAACGATATCCCTAAATAAATTAATTAGATTATCAAGTGGCCAATTCATTGCACGGCAAGACGGTGATGATGTGAGTCATAAAAAACGATTTGAAAAGCAATTAAATTATATTGAAAAGAAACAACTAGATGGATGTACAACAAGGGCTAAGGTTGTTCAAACAAATAAATTAATTCCAGGTCTAAGTTTTTACTTTCCACAATCATTTTTAATCAAATACAAAAATCCATTTATTCACGGGTCTTTATTAATAAAGAAAAAAAGCCTAATGAATGTGAATTGTTATGACGAAAAATATTATTATGCGCAGGATTACAAACTAATGTCAGATTTATTAAGAGCAAAATCTAAAATATCAATCTTGAATGAACCACTTTATGTTCTAAATATGGAGAATAATATCTCTACAAATTTTTATGATAAACAAAAGTATTATGCAGATTGTGTCAGAAAAAATATAATACCAACAGAGGTTAGATGATTTTCCTAAGTAAATTGAATGAAGACTGGATTGTTGATCGGTTTAGAAGAGAGTGGTATGAATTTAATGGTCATAATTCTACAAAAAGGATAAGCAAAGCAGAAATTATTTGGTTAATAGCTCCCTGGATGTGGAAAAAAATTCCTACTCGTTATTTAACTTCAAAAAAAATAATTTGTACAATCCATCATATTGATGAGAATAAATTTGATGACCAAGAGAAAGATAATTTCTATCAACGAGATAATTTTGTTGATGAATATCATACAATTTCACTTAAAACATTTAATCAGTTAAAAAAATTAACAAATAAAAATATCAATGTTATTCCCTTTTGGGTGAATCAAAATATTTGGTTTGAAATAGAAAATAAACAAAAATTGTTTCAAGAGTTTAATTTACAAAAAGATAAATTCTACATTGGTTCTTTTCAAAGGGATACAGAAGGAAATGATCTCTCTTCACCAAAACTTTCAAAAGGACCAGACAAATTTTTAGATGTTGTTGAATATTACAAAAAACAAAATGAGGAGGTTGAAGTTATTTTAACTGGCAAACGTAGACAATATGTCATGAGAGGTCTAGAAGAAAAAGGGATCAGTTACAGATATTTTGAAATGAGTAATTTTGAAACCATTAATAAGTTATATAATTGTTTAGATTTATATGTTGTTTCTTCAAGAGTTGAGGGAGGTCCACAATCTATTCTCGAATGTTCAGTTACTAGAACACCAATAATTTCAACTGACGTAGGAATTGCCTCAGAAATTTTATCTCCTAGCTCGATATATTCCTATCAAGAAATTGGAAAAGCAAATCCCGACATTGAACATGCTTACAAAAATGTACAGCAGTATTTATTACCTAAAGGCATAAAAAATTTCGATAAAATGTTCAAATATAATGAAAATTAGCATAGGAACAAACATTAAAGATGGGCCTTGGGGCGGTGGTAATTTATTTGCAATAAATTTAAGAGATTATTTGTTAGAAAATAATCATGAAGTTGTAACAAGCTTAAATGATGATGACATCGATATTATTTTGATAACTGAACCTAGAAAAACTTCTGAGTCATCAGCATTCACACATATTGATGTTTTTAATTATTTAAGGCACGTAAAAAGCGATACTTTAATTGTCCATCGAATTAACGAGTGTGACGAAAGAAAAAGTACAAATTATGTAAACAAATACTTAATTAATGCAAACAAAATTGCTGATTCTACTATTTTTGTTAGCTACTGGTTGAAGGACATTTTCGAAGATCAAGGAATTAACAAGAAAAATAATAGTGTTATTTATGCTGGTGCAAACAAAAAAATTTTTAACCCCGATGGTTTCCATCCTTGGGACGGATCTTCAAAAATTAATTTTGTTACTCATCACTGGGGAGCAAATTGGAATAAAGGTTTTGAAGCATACATAAAAATTGATAATTTAATTACTACAGAGAAATGGAAAGATAAATTATCTTTTACATATATTGGTAATTTGCCAAAAAAATTTTCGTTTAAAAATGCAAAAGTTATTGAACCAATAGCAGGAGAAAAATTAGCACAAGAATTAAAAAAAAGAAACGCATATATTACGGGGTCAATAAATGAACCATCTGGTAATCATCATATTGAAGCTGCTCAATGTGGCATTCCTATTCTTTACATAAATAGTGGAGGAACTTCAGAGTACTGTAATAAATTTGGAATAGAATTTACGATAAATAATTTAGAAGAAAAAATTGAACAATTACATCAAGACTATGGGGAAATAGCGGATTCATTAAGATCTTATCCACACAATGCATCAAAGATGTGTGAGGACTATCTTAAACTTTTTAAAGAAATGTATTCAAACAAAAACAATTATTTAGGAATGAGAAATTATAATCTTAGCTCAAATATTTTTTCAAAATCACTTTATAAATTTAAAAAGAGAATCAACTTTCAAAAATAATATGTTCCAACCTTTTATCAAAAATTTCCAAAGTATTATTTGATAATATAAGATTTTTACCTTGATCAATTAAATCAAAATAAAACTTTTTATTTGATAGAAGGAAATTAATCTTATCTTTCCAAATTGCAACTTCATTTTTTTCTAAAAATATAATGTGTTCATTATTTATAAATTTATCTGGTTCCCAAAAACCTTCTGTTTTTGTAATAATTACAGGAGTGCCCATTGCTAAAGATTGGAGTGCAACACTTTGCCCAGAAGGTTGCAAGCTATCTAAGAGAGGAATCAGGGTTAAATGTGATTCCTCATAGATTATTCTTAAATCTTTATCACTTATATTTAAATCATCCCATTTTCCACTCAATAGATTTACGTTCTTGGGTAATTTAATATTATTGTCAATTCTTTTTGTGATGATTACAAAATCATAATCTTGAATTTCAGTTGCCAGTTTCAATATAAAGTCATAGTCTCTTTTACCATCATTTCCAACAAATAGAATTTGCTTTCTAGGAGATTCATAATTCTTTTTTTTATTAGTATTCCAAAAATCAACATCTGTTGAGAATGGTAAAAAATACATTTTATTTTTAAATTTAAAATACTTATTTTTTGCGTATTCATACTCACCAAGACTTAAAAAAATTAACTTATCAAAAATAAGCGTAAAAAAATAAATGAATTTATCTCTAAAAATTTTTTTTATAGGATTGTTACCATTTTGGTTGTAAAGACCCATTATAAAAACAACAGATGTGAGTTTATTCGATTTTATAATTTTAAAAATTACTGAAAAGCCGACACTTTGATTTGTAGTTATTAATAAATCAGAATCTTTGATTATTTTTTTATTTTTTTTTGAATGTAGATATTCACTAAAAAACGGCAACCCTGAAATTTTTCTTAGAAATTTATTTATATATGAAAAAATATTATTTTTAAATCCATCATGAAACTCAATAATTTCAAAGTCATTAAATTTATTTTTAAGATTAAAAAATCCATAAAAAAATTCCTTTGATGATTCTTCTATATTATTCAATCGATCTATTCGACCTCTTTGATATATATAAGTTAAATTTTTCATAATATATACATAAATTGATTTATTCTTCTATATTATGTTATTAGGTTTATATTAATTTATTAAAAATTTATAAACCTAATATTCATTTTATGACTATAACACTGAATAAAGCGCTAGGGTATTTGACTTTCCTTTTTTTAGGTTTTTTACTTTTGTTCAATAGACCATTCGTTGGCATATACATATTAAATATACAAATAGGTAAATATTTAATTGCAACCTCAGTCTTATTGAGTGGTCTAGCATTACTTTTCTTTATTCTTAAAAAAGATTTTTATTCACCATTAAAAATTGAAAATCTTTTGAAGGTATTCTTTTTATCAAATTTGGTATTTTTAATTGGATTATTCATTCATAATACAAATGTAATGAGCTCATACACATTTAAGTCAAGTTCATATATTTGGACATTAGGTTATTTATTCTTTGCTTTTTTTGTATTTAAAGATTTTGAAGTTAATAAAAATTTTCAAATGTTTTTTTTGTACTCATTCATGACAGTCCCATTTATCCACTATATATTTTCAACGGGATATTTCCCAAATGTTATAATAAATTTTTTTAATAGCTATTCTGACAAATTTGAATTTACAAAAGCATCAGATATTATGCTGTCTTTAATTATTGCTAATTTATTGAATCTTAAATTATCAAATAACAACTTTTACAAAATTCTTTATTTTACTTTTTCTGTGTCGTTTCTTTTGCCATTATTGCTTTTTATGAGTAGGGGATCTTTTGTCTCCGGAGTTTTATTTTTTTTACTAGTAATTTTCTATTATCGAAAATATTTTATATCAAAATTAAGTTATACACTATTTTTTGTTTTTATATCTTTATCATCAGCTCTTATTTCTTTGTCAAATGTAAGTGACATTGATTTTTCAATTAGTTTTAACAATGATGAACCAACAGTTGTTGATGCTGTTCAGTCAGTTAGTAAAAAAAATGAAACTAGAAAAGCTTTTCTTTCTCTTTATATTCAAGATGGGAGATTAATGTCTAAGGACAATACAACAAACTGGAGATTAGACATTTGGCAGGATGTTTTTGAAGATATGGATAAAAAAAATCTTTTATTTAGTGGATATGGACATAATGCAATTATTCCTGTTATGACAGATCCAAGTGCACCAGGAAGGCTTGGCAGGGACGGATTAAATGAGAATGTTCATAACTATTTTGTAACAATATTTGCTAGAGGTGGGCTTTTTCAATTTATTCTTTTCATAATTTTTTACATTACGTTATTAAGAATGTGGAAGAGTAAATATAGAAGTTACTCTATAGTAATTTTTTTGATTCCTGTACTATTTAATTCAACTCTTGACATGAGTATGGAGGGTGTTCAATATCCATTAGTTTTTTATCTTTTCCTAGGATATTTATTTCAGTCCGAGCAAAAATGTAAAATCTGTAATTTTTAGGCTTAACATTTAATAATTTATCTGTATCATTGTTGATATGTCTACAGCTTTAATTACAGGTATCACTGGACAAGACGGATTTTATCTAGCTAAATTTTTATTAGATAAGAACTATAAAGTTCATGGAACTTTAAGAAGATCTTCTACCTTTAATACTTCAAGGATAGATGGTCTGATATCTGAGTATCGTGACAAAAATAAACTAACACTCCATTATTCTGACTTACTTGATTCTTCATCTTTAAACAATTTAATCAATTCAATTGAGCCTGATGAAGTTTATAACCTTGCTGCTCAATCTCATGTCGCAGTTTCATTTGAAAACCCAATTTATACAACTGAAGTTGGAAATTTAGGTTCAATATCACTATTAGAAGCTATAAGACATTCAAATAAAAAAATAAAATTTTACCAAGCATCTTCTTCAGAAATGTTTGGTGGTGGTATCAAGGAAAAATTAAACGAAGATTCCCCTTTTGAACCAAAGAGCCCATATGCAGCCTCAAAAGTATTTGCTCATAATATTACAAAACTTTATAGAGAGTCATATGATCTATTTTGTGCCAACGGAATTTTATTCAATCACGAATCTCCGTTAAGAGGTGAAACTTTTGTAACTAGAAAGATTACAAGAGCTGTTGGAAGAATTCATTTGGGTATTCAAAAGAAACTAACCCTTGGTAACTTAGAAGCTTCAAGAGATTGGGGTTTTGCAGGAGATTATATAAAAGCAATGTGGATGATGTTACAACATAAGGAGCCAGATGATTGGGTTGTAGCAACAGGTAAAACTTATACTGTTAATGAATTTGCTCATGCTGCATTTAAATATGTTGATCTTGATTATGAAAAGTATATTCAATCATCTCAAAAATACTTTAGACCAAATGAAGTAGACTATTTACTCGGTGATTCATCAAAAATAGAAAGAGAGTTAGATTGGAAAAATGAAACTTCTTTCGACGAATTAGTAAAAATGATGGTCGATAGTGATATTAATCTTGCAAAAAAAGAAAAAGTCCTTCTTGATGAAAATCTGATAAAACCAACTTGGGAGAATCCAGCCTAGATTGCATTGTCTAGATACCATTTATAGGTATATTGAAGGCCACTTTCTAGATTTATTTTTGCTTTCCAGCCATAGCTATTTATCAAATTAGAATCTAAAAATTTTCTGGGATTTCCATCAGGCTTTGAATTATCAAAAATAAAATTTCCATCATATTGGAGAGTTTCCTTTACAAGATTTGCTAACTCATAAATAGTTACTTCTTCTCCACTTCCTATATTTATTAAATCATCTTCAATATTATTTTCAATAATAAATTCTATTGAATTCGCTAAATCATCGACGTACAAAAATTCTCTTTTAGGCTTTCCAGTACCCCAAATTTCAAAATTCTTTTCTTGATTAATCATTGCCTCATGCATTCTTGATATCATGCCAGGAATTACATGACTTTCTGATTTAGAAAAATTATCATTTGGTCCATATAGATTAGTTGGCATTAGATTGATAACTTTATGTCCATATTGCTTACTTAAAGATCTACCAATTTCAATAGCAGATAATTTTGCCATAGCGTAAGGCGAATTAGTATTTTCCAACTTCCCCCCC
>CEOK01196119.1_pt1 | contig 11594 bp, 11 predicted proteins | sample 427001 | NCBI WGS metagenome assembly CEOK01 (sample SAMEA2591108, study PRJEB7988) | marine metagenome | isolation source: saline water (ENVO:00002010), including | reverse complement strand
TTTCTTTAAGTCTGTAAGTATCTGACTCATACTCTTTGCCACCTCTTGGTCCTTTTGTGAAAACTAAAAATTCACATTCATTGCTAACTCCCACAAGAGCATGACTTTCCCAAGGTTCTGTAAAAACCAAATCACCTTTTTTCATTAATATCGACTTCTTTTTCTTACCTTTAAATTGGGAAATAAGCTTTAATTTTCCCGATAGAACGTAATTCCACTGTATAGTTTTTTTGTGATAATGATTTCCTCTAACTGCATTTTTTTTAATTGTTATGTAAGTAATTGCATGAATTTTTTCTTTTTCAATAAGATCAATGATTTTTCCTCTTTTATCTGAAAAAGCTATTTTATAATTAATTTTTTTCATTTGGTATTATCTTTGGTTCTGGAAGGGGTAATATAAATTTTCCCTTATTTTTAATAAATTTAGAGTTTTTTAAAAAAAAATCAGCATAATTCCAAGCTAAAAGTAAAGCATACTCACATTTAGTCTTTAAAAAATTCTTATCAGTAATAATCTTGATATTACTCCCTGGAGTATAATGATTAACTTTTGTTTCACTATTATCTGCAACTGCAAATATTATTTTAGAATTCATTCCTAAATAATTTAACATAGTATTGCCTTTTGCAGCAGCCCCATATGCTCCAACAAGGTTATTTTTTGATTTTAAACTTCTAATCATTTTAAGTAATTTTAACCTTAAATTTCTTACTTTTTTTGAAAAAATATTATATTTGTTTAGTTTTTTTACTCCCCAATTTTTCTCTAACATTAAAATATTATTTATCTTTGTAGATACAGAAAAATTTGAATTTAAATGTGAAACGTAAACTCTAAATGCCGGTCCAGATCCACCAACTGGAAGTCTTTCATAATCAAAAATTTTTAAACCATGTTTTTTAAATAAATATTCTAGAGGAGTAATTGCAAAATACGATAAATGTTCATGATAAATAGTATCAAAATATAATTTATCTAACATATCTTTTAAATAAGGAAACTCCATTACAAAGACACCGTCTTTTTTATCTAATAAATTTTTTATTCCTTTTGTAAAATTATTTATGTCATGGTTGTGAGCAAAGACATTTGTTGCTGTAATAATTTTAGCAAAACCATTTTTCTTTTTTATTTTATTTGATAATTCAAGATTAAAAAATTTTTTAATACAATTTAATTTTTTCTTTCTGGCATAATAAATTGCAGATGATGGTTCAACTCCTAACAAATTATATTTATTCTTAGGATATTGGTCTAAAGTGACTCCGTCATTAGAACCCACATCAATTATTAGATCATTTTTTTTTGGATTAAATCTTTTAATTAATTTATTTACCATTTCACCATAAGTGATTATTACAGCTTTTGATGTTGAAGATAAATATGCATATTTATCAAAAATACTTGTGCTTGAAACAACAGTATCTAACTGAGAAAGCCCACAGTTCCTACAGAGAACTACACGCAAAGGATATTTTTTTTGTTTGAAAATATCTTTTTTTTTTACAAAACTATTTGATGGTGGCTGTTTTCCAAGGTCGATATATCTTGAAATTTTTTTAGAACCACAAATTCTACATTTTTTTAGTTTAAATGATTTAAAAAATAATGACATTTTAAGGCTTTATATATTTGAATTTAATTTCAAGTTAAATCTTTTTTTTGTATAAATAATAAGTTATTTAAAATAAACCCTTAATAATTGCTCTTTTACGACTACAGTTTTTTATTTATTTATATTGGTATTTTAATTTATATCTTAATAAATATTGATTTTGATTTATTATTAACACTAAATTAAATTTTCAAAAAATTAATAGAACTTATAGAGTTATTTAAATGAAATATAGTTTGATTATTTTTAGTGTATTAATCATCTTATTATATTTACTACTTGAAGCATTGAATTTTTTTGTTGCTGGTTTTCCGTCTTACAAACATCCTAGAATTAATATATCTATTACCGATTTAATAGTTGATAAATCCTTGAAAATTAAAAATTATGATTATGAGGATTTTTTAAGGGTTTATTCTGAAGATTATAAAATATTAAACTATACAGGAAGAATAAAAAAGATTGGCTGTGGTCCTCAAGAAAATGGTAAATATAATTTAATATTTAAAACTGACAAATATGGGTTTAGAGAAAATAAAGATGAAAGATATTTATATTCAGATGTAGTTCTAATTGGAGATTCTTTTACAATGTCAAATTGCATAAATAAACCCTATGATCTTAAGTCTCAACTAGAAAAAATAAACTCGAGTAATTCATATTTAAATTTAGGCATACATGGAACTCAACCATGGCAGCAATTAGCTATAGCCAAAAAAATATTGAATGAAACTGATTTTAAAAAATTAGTTTGGATTTTTTATGAAATGAATGACTATGAAAATCCCAGAAATAATAATTTAGATACATATAATAAAATGGTTTCAGATAAAAAAACTCTAAATGATAGTATTAACGCAACTATTAATCTAAGGAGTAATTTTTTGTCAGAGCAAGTAACAGAGAAGGATTATTTGGTTGAAGAAAAATATCTACAAAAAAATTCTTTTTTAACAAAATTAAAAATTTTTTTTATTTATAAAACACGAGGTCTATCAACAATAACAAAATATTTTAAAACCTACACAGATTTACTAGATGAAGAGAGCTATAATTCTACTGTAAATGATATGTATAAATTTGCGAAAAATAAAAAAGTAAAAGAATTATATATTTACTACGTTCCAAGTTATATAAGATTATCCTATAAAAAATTTAACAATCATCCTCAAATGACTCAATTAAATAATTTAAAAAATAATGTTAAAAAGATTGCAGAAAATAATAATTTCATTTTCATTGACGGTGAAAAAGGATTTGAAAAATTAAAAAATAAATTATCTGTTTTTCATTATGAATTACCTACTCATTTTAATGAAGTTGGATACAAGCTAATGTCTGAACATATGTTAAGAAAAATAATGGAGTAATAGTAATTATTTTTTATTTTCAATTAAGTTTTCATAATTATTTTTATCAAAAAAATCAAGCCAGGAGTCTTCAGATAAATTAACTATTTTAATATTAAGTTTATCTCCTAATTCTTTATATTTAAGAAATTGATTAAAGACAGAAAGGTTATTTTCAAGTTCTTTTATAATACCAAAGCTCCATGGATAACTGGCTCCTTTTTTTATTTCAAGATTTTGATCATAGAAATTTTCTATTTTGTGTCCATAATTTTTAAGATTATTTGAATCACATCCTAATAGATAAATTTCCTTATAACCCATATAAATCATAAACGGTAAAACCATTAAGGGTTGGGTTTGCATGTCTGGTAGAGGGCCAGTGATATCTAAATTTTTAACATCTATAAATTTTGAGAAATGTAAGTATGTAATATCTCTATTTTTTAACAAACCTAAGTCTTTAACCTTATTATAATCCTTTATGCTTAAAACTATTTTTGTACTTTTTGGCAGACTTTTATCAGCTAAATTTATCCACTTTACCCAATCCTCAATAATTAATGGTTCGTGATATGGTGCAAAAAAATGATACTTGGGATTAATTATGTTTAAGTCCTTGTGAAGAAAAAAACTACTTAATGAAAAACAATCATATTTTTCTAATTTAGTTAAATCTTGTTTATTAATACTTGGACCAGTCGCTAAAAGAAAGCCAACCTTTCCTTTTGCTATATTTTTTAAAATTTTATTTTTTTGCAAAATTTGTTTTGGGAAAAAAATAAAATATATTTTTAAGATTTTGGGAAATAAATAATCTATCAAAATTGGTGGGCATATTTTCCTAATTACTTTTATCACTTTTAATTTACTCATCTACACTACCGTCATTAAATTTTGCGTTAATTTTTTTAATTTCAAGAATTTTTGAAACCTTAATCAATTTAATAAAATTAAGTATATTGCTAAATCGATAGAAATTTAAAATTTTTATAGTTTTCTTCATTTTACTTGCAATTAAGTACAATCCTAATTGATCCACAGTCCAAAAAGTATTTTTTGGATTTTCAAGCTTATATCTATAAAAGCAAGATAATTTCTTTAAAAAACTATTTGATAATTTACTTTTGTATCTGAAATAACAGCAACCAGCTGCAAATTTTGTCCATGGTAATCTTTGATTTTCATCATAAAAACCAACATCAAATTTTTTATTTTTCAAAGTTTTTCCAATTAAATCAAGTTTATAATCAGGAGAAAAATCAATATCATTTATAAATGCATCATTCTCATAATTTTTCATAATTAATGAACAAATTAAAAAACGAGACATAGTAATATATATTTTATTTTTTTTCTTTTTAGGTTTTTCGTAAGATAAGCCCAAGTTTTTATAAATTAAATTCAACTGATCAAATTTATTAATTAATTGATTTTTTTCATTTGTGATAACATGAAAGTGTACAACATTTTTATTTTTATTTCTAAAGTTTACTAAAAAATTTTCTGCAAAAATATTAAAGTATGATCTATCACAAGAAATTAAAATAATTGGCTTATTAGTTTCTTTTTTTTTTAAAAATTTGACTTTTAAATTAAATTTTTTTTTATTTTTGTTATAACCATCAAAGTTTTTACAAGTATTAATATAATTAACATTAGTTTTAATATTATTTGAGTATTTATTCATTTTTAAATACTCAGATATATCGTAAGAATTTTTTTCTAAGTTAACATTTAAACCTTTTAAAAAAAAATTTAATAATATTTGATCTTTAGTTTTCTTTATTAAATATATTAGAAATTTTTTTTTTTTTGTAATAACACAGCAATACCCAATTCGGGCTATATCATCTTCTTTTGAAATTAAACCAAAATTATAAGCTTTAATCAATGTTCCACATTCTTTTTGAACATTTCTTTTCTGACTATAAGAGTCAGCTAATAATAAATGAATTTTAACATATCTTGTTTTTGAAATTGCGATATAATTTTCAACTATAATTATTAATATATTAAATAATCTAAGCTTAAATAAAACTTTACAAGAATAATAAATTATTAGATTTATCATACATCATCTTTATTTCTTGAACTTTGTTCCCAATTGTTTTCAAGGAAAGTGTTTGATATTTCGCCCTCCCAAAAATTCATTCTAGGTGAAGCTCTATACCATTCATATGTATTTTCTTTTTTATCAAGTGAAAATTTAAAGTTATTCTGAAATATTTTTATACAATTTTTATATTCTATTCTAAATTGATTTTGTAAATTTGTTCTAGGGGACTCATCTTTATAATTTAACATTTCAATCACTGCATCCTTGATCTCTTTTTTATTATTTTCATGAAGTTCATGATCATCACTAATCCACCATTTATTATTAATTTTTTTTGCATCTAACAAATATTCTTTCAAAGATAAGTATCTCTTTTTATTTTTTGAATACACTTGTTTAAAAATTGCATAACTTCCTTTATTAAAAGGTAGGCCATGTAGGTATTGAGCAGTATTTACTAGTAAAAGCCTTTTTCTAAATAGTAAATTTGCTGCATCCAAAGGTCCAGAACCCATACAAACAAAAAATTTACAATTTTTAAGTAAATATAAATCCATTTCTGGATTTTTAAACTTTGTAAAAGGATAATCAATCAAGCCATCAATTTTGGGCAACTTTTGCATTGAAATATCACCACATCTAACGACATAACCTCCTTGATTGATTATTTCTTTAACAGCATCAATATAATTATTTATATTTGCATTTAATGGATTGTCCCAATCTTTTTTAAATCCACCTTCTCTTACATGAAGACAAACAAACCAATCATTCTTACCTATGCCTAAATTATGTAAATTTATTTTTAATTTTTTCTCATTAATAAAATTAAAATTAATTTTATCTTTAAATTGTTCATCCCATTTTTGAGCTTTAAATAATTTTAAATCAAATTCGTCACTATTTATGTTTGGTGTCCAAATAATATCTTGTCCCAATGTAGGTCTCCAATAATGACCGTTACTTTTAATTTTAAAAATTTTTTTTAAAAAACCATGTGTGAAGTTTGAAAAAATAAAATAAATAGACCAGATTATAGACCAAAAATTTTGCCAAAAAGAATTATGTTCAAAAAAGAAATAATCACAATCTATATTAAAAAAGTTTTTATCGTAAAAATAAATATTCTTAATAAAAAATTGAATAAATTTTTTTGGATATAATATTACTAATTTTTTTTTTTCTCTTTTAGCTTTTAATGTTGCAAAAAAAATTTCTTCCGAGGCATTACCTATTGAGTCAGGATGAGGCGATAATATTATTAAATTTAATATATTTCCTATTTTTGCTGCAAATTTATGATGAATTGAAAAGTACAATTTATTTTTAATAAATTTTTATTTTTTCTAAATTATCTTTATGACAATATATATTTTATTCAAGAAAATAATAATTTGCTTTTAAAAATTTGGTCGAATGAAGTCCAAAAAATTTTCCATGCAAGTGTTTTGCATTATACTTTTCTAAATTTTTTTCATAAATATCCCAGAATTTTTTTTGTAAATTTTTTTCTTCTAAAGTCTCTATATATTTATTATTAAGTCTATCGTCTAATTCTAATACTGCGTCTCTAATTTCCTCTGGTGTATTTTCAATCAGTTTTATATTTTTTTTATTAAATTCCTCTGTCTTTAAAGATAGTGCCAATCCTAAATCAAAAATTTCGTTTAAAGACAAATTTCTATTTTTTTCTATTGAATAATGTTTTTTAAAAAGGTGTATCCAATCATTTCTATAAGTTGCAAGATAGCCTATTGGTACCATTGAGCAAATAACCGATGGTTTTCTAAAAGTTCTAAATAATCCGTCTAAACCTACGTTACCAGTAATACCAAAACTACAATTTTCTAACAAAAATAAATCAAGAAACTCAGACTTAAAATTTGAATTTGCGTAATCAATAATTTTATTATTATTTGTCTCAATTTTTTTTTTTGTTAATGTTCCCATTCTAAAAACAAAATATCCTCTTTCTGTTAATGCTTCAGCAGCTAAAAGATAATTATCTATTTCTGAATCTCTATAGTTATGGTAACTCCAATCTACTCCTGGAAATGTTTTTTCCAGATAATAACTATCTCTATTCATCAGACATATAAATTTATCATTTTTACTTAATCCAATTTCATCTAATTTTTCAAAACCAATTGATTTTTCTTTTTCGTTAAGCTTCAACATAGGTCTAGTATTATGAAAAAAATTATCTACATCTCTATCAGTATTAAGTTCCATTTGATGTATTTTCTTATTTAAAAAAAGAGATACTAAAAAATTTATTTGAGAAAAAATAAATTTGTTACCAATAAAAATTTTTTCTTTCCATTTTTTTTTAAGGAAATTATTTGATATATGATTTTCACAGTAAAAAATGTCTAGAGTTTTTTTATTTTTTTTTTTTAATAAAAATAATTCTGTGTTGACTGCGAAATGGTGAATTCTAGATGAAGGCAATTCACCAATTCTAATAATTATAAATGGTTTAGATATTAATATAATCAATAAAAAAATTATTGAAATTGGTAAATAAAATAAAGAAAAAAAAAATTTAAAACTTTTAATTAATGCCTTTTTAAAAAAAAGAAACTTATTGTTTTTATAGATTTGTAATACTTTTTCAAAATTCATTTAAATTTTATTAAGTATTTTTTCCCATGCAAGGATAATTATCTCAACTACTTTATACTTATGAGCGTCTTTTTTTTTAATAAATTTTAGTTTTTGACCTTCATAACATTTTATTTTTTGTTTGTTATCGAATTTATCCCAAAATAATTTCACTTTACTTTTTTTATTTCCTGAAGTTTCATAAAATGTCATCAAATAATTTAAATTGTTTGAATTATATCCAGTTTCCTCAAAAAGTTCTCTTGTTGCACATTGAGCATAAGTTTCATTCTTATTTAAATGCCCTCCTGGTGAACCCCACTTATTTGGATGTTTAATATTCTTTTTATTATCTCTTAATTGCAAAAGTAAAGCTCCGTCATTTCTTACCAACAATACGCCCGTTGCTTTAGACATTTAAAAATTGTAACTTTTGCTTTCTCCACCGTCTATTGGAACTAGGCATCCAGACATCATTCCTGAATTTTCTGAGCACAGAAATTTTACTAAGGGAATTATCTCATTTGTATTTCCCATTTTTTTTCTTGGAAGTCTTTCTTTAATAAATTTTTTGTAGGCTTTATTATTTTTAATTTTTAACCTATCCATAGCATTATCTTTTGTAATAAATCCACCTGGCGCTATTCCTGTAACAACGATATTTTTGCTTGCTAAATCTCTACCTAATGTTTTTACATATGCATTCAGACTTGCCTTAGCAATATTGTAGCCTAATGATCCTACAGCTTCATTGGAAGCTATTGATCCTACATGAATAATTTTACCATTTTTTCTTTTGGCCATTGAAGGTATTATTAATCTATTTAATTCTATAGAAGATAGAATATTAAAATTCATCAATTTTAACAAATCAAGATAATTTATATTGCTTTGCTTAAGTCCAAGTCCTCCACCCGCACAGTGAATAATTATATCAATTTTTTTTTTAAAAAATTTTTCTATTTGTTTATAAATATTTAATATTTCATCAGGATAAAGTAAATCTACAGAATAAATTCTATGACGAGAAGAAAAGGCACACTTTTTTTTTAATTTATTTAATTTTTTTATGTCTCTTGAAATAAGAAACAATTTATTATTATCTTTAGATAAACTTACTGCAAGATCGTGGCCAAGTCCTTTTGAGGCTCCCGTGATTATTATATTTTTATTTTTCATTTTTTTAATTTTAAATTTAAGCTTGATGCAGTATTAAATTTGTAATCTCCTTTATATTTGCAATGTTTCAAAACTTTAATCCATTCTTTTTTATTTAAAATTGAAGTACCTAATAATGTCCAATATCTAAATAGTTTAAAATCTCTCTCATTATTATAAGCTCCAAGAGTTATGAAACTTTTTCCTTTTCCTACTCTTTTAATTTCTTTTAAACACTTAATTGCATCAGGTAAACTTAAAGAATAAACTGGTCCTATAGCGATCACAAAATCAAAGTAGTTGTTATTATAAGGCAAATTAACAAAACTAGATTTTTTAATATATTTTTTTACTGATTTTAACGTCTTTTTGATTGCATAATTTGACACCTCAATACCTGCTACAGTGCACTTTGGTTTAATATTTTTTATATCATTTAATAAAAAACCTTTATCTGAACCAATTTGCAAAATTCTAGCATTTTCTTTTAATTTGTAATGTTCAAAAATTCTTTCTGCAATTTTTTTCCATCTTCCATCATACTTAAATCCACCATATCCATTATCTCTTTTTCCGTCATAAAATTCTTTATCTCTATAGGATGCAATAATTCTATTCTCTATTTTTCTTGTATTTTTGGAGACATATCTTTTATTTATGCAGGGATATATGCTTAAAAGATCAAATTCTTTCATTCTTTTCAAGTGGTGGAAATAGAAGCTCATTATCTATTTCAATTTTATCAGTAACACCATATCCTGTGTGTCTATTTTTTACTTCATCACTTTCATTTGTATAAAGAGAGTAAAACCATCTTCCATCATTCTGGTCTTCCCAACTTGGCTCTTTTTTTCTATTGGCAGGAGCTACACCATGAACAATTGTTGCAAGTCCTATACCTATATCACCTACATCTATTGATTGTTCTACGTCTATAATTTCATCTTTATTATTTAAAGCGTAGAAACCACCATCAACATAGTCCTCACCCTTTTTGCTCATATATCCACTAATAAATAACTTCTGATATTTATATGGATCTGAATGAGGCTCTAAAAAACCATATTTTGAGGGATATCTTACAACCTGTATTCTATCTATTGGACCATCTTTAGGAGTATTGTTTTCAAATATATCTGGTTTATAGCCCATTAATTTTTTTATTCTCCTCCATCTTTTATATGTAGTTTCATACAAGTTTAAAGGATCATTGTTCCAATTATAAAAATAAAAAGAATGCTTGCACATTTTAAAACTATATTTTTTTCCTGTTTCAATATTAATAATTCTATGAAAATCTGGACAACCTTCTAACATCTTATGAAAAGAAGATGGTTGATCTTTAAAATAACTGTAACAATTCATTTTTAAATCATCAAAAAATTTCTTATCAAAAGCATTTTTTAAAATATAAATATCACCCGCTATCAATGATTTCGTGATTTGATTTGCAAAACTTGCGTCTTCTTCGTCAATTTTTTGAGCAAATTCTTTATAATCTAGTGAAATGAGATTTCTGGCTCTAGTAGGTAATTTATGTTTTTTTTCAAGTTCTCCCCAAATTTTACTGTAAATATTTTGCATTTTATTCTTATATAATTGATATTTTTTCGACTAATAAACTCTATAATTACTATTTTAATTTTTTAACAACTTCTTTCATCCATGGTCCCATATCTTTATAATGAGCAGTAGTAACGATATTATCATCAACTACTGCTGGTAAATCTGTATAATCAGCTCCTGCATTTATTAAATCGTCTTTCATACTGTAATAACCAGCAATTTTTCTTCCTTTAACAACTTTTGCAGAAATTAATAACTGCGCACCACTACAAATACATGCTATTATTTTTTTTTCTTTATCAAAATCAGATATGAAATTGATAATATCTTTATTTTGTCTTACTTTTTCCATTGCTTTAACACCACCTGGTAGTACAAGGATATCGTAGTCTTCTACTTTAATATCCTCAATCCTTTTTACAGCTTGATCTTTGTTTGGTGGTAGAGCTGTTCCTAGAATTCCGGAGACTGGTTTTCCCTCTAACAAACAAACATCTAATTTCACCTCTTCTTCTAATAATCTATAATATGGATAAATGAACTCATGATCTTGAGCTAAATTTCCAGAAATAATTACACCTTTTTTCATTAGTCTAAGTTATTACTACTTAATTCATCTCTTGGCAAGAATGGGTACATATCTTCAAATTCTGTAGGAATACTTTTACCTTTTTCATTTCTTCGATTAATTGCTTTTGGTATTTGTTCTTCATTTGGGTTCATCATCAATTCACATATGACTGCTTTTTTACTTTTAATAATTTTACTTATATTGCTAGCTATATGTTTATGACTCGAAATTTTTTGGTAAGACATTTTATGAGATTTTGCAATTTCATAATAATTAGGAAATGATAATCCACTAGTATTATCTGCACCCATTATTCTTCCTTTAAAACCTAATATTTGCGTTTGTTTAATTGTTAAATATCCACCATTGTTGAATATAAATATCTTAATTGGAATTTTGTTATGCATTACTGTTGCTAGTTCCTGAATGTTCATTTGAAAACCACCCTCTCCAGTTAAACAAATCAAATTAGATTTTAAATTCTTCTTGGAATAATATGCTCCAATAGCTGCTGGTAACCCCCACCCCATAGGTGCATGACCAGAATTAGTAAAAAAACTTTGGTTATCTTTCACATCAAGTGCTTGATGAGTAGATGTAAAAGAAAAACCCATATCTGTAATTATAGAGTCATTTTTTTTTGTATATTTAGATAAAGTTTTTACAAA
>CEOK01012738.1_pt1 | contig 11615 bp, 13 predicted proteins | sample 427001 | NCBI WGS metagenome assembly CEOK01 (sample SAMEA2591108, study PRJEB7988) | marine metagenome | isolation source: saline water (ENVO:00002010), including | reverse complement strand
TGGTTTTCATTGCGATTATCAATGATGCTATAGGTACCATCTTCCCATGCAATGTGTAATTGTTTACCGTGTTTATACCATTCTCCTTGAAGTATATTTCGAAGTTTTGAAGTTGATTCCTCTTTATTGAAACTGATAACCGTTCGATTATCCAAAACTTTAATTAATTGTGAGTTTTTTTGATCCTGCGTTTCCCATAGTCCAAAGTAGGTTGATGGCATATATTTATTTTTAGGTGCTTCATAATCGGGTGGTCGTGCCCATTCACCAAGTAACCCTTCGGATACTTTTGTTAAAGCTGTAATGCCCGTCTCATCGTGAGTATTTTTACCTTCTTCAGAGTCACGCTTTAATTGAAAGCGTAAGTTTTCAAAATCTAAGCTTGAGACCAACAAGGTATTATCTTCAGCAAGTTTCCAGGTGCCTTTATATACGCTATTATCAATACGGTCTTTGTAAAAATAACGTGCAACAGAATGCTTTTTAATTAATAGATAAATGGCTTCATTGTTTATCTCAGTTTGCCATACGCCCATATAATCTTCGAAATCATACGCTTCGGGATCAGTCTCAGCGGATAATTGAATCGCGCAAATAGTAGACAAGGAAATTATCAGGACGAGGCGTAATAAAATTGGAATTTGGCGATTAGTATTCATTTTGAAAATGCTTTATTAATCTCAAAACTAGAGAACAATCTGTGGGCTTTATTTATTTTTGAAATCATTGTGCAAAGTTTCACTTTAGGTAATAATTCTCTTCGCATACTGTAAAGGAATTAGTTGTAGATTAAGTAATTTTCAATTTTTTTCTTATAGCTTTCTTGCTCTTGCTTCCATCGTTTCATGAAGTATTGAATTCTTGGTTTTCCTTTATTTTGGATTAATTCTGACCACCATTGAGTGCTTCCAACATGTTTGTTAAATAAATCTGAGCGAGTTGTGGTTTGAAAGGGGTTAGGGCGTTCAAGATCAATAACCATTAACATCATATTAAAACTTAATTCTGTAGGCTTTAATCTTCTCCAATTATTTATGCCTACATAGACTCCACTGACAGGATCCCCTTTGGTATTTCTTGTTCGGATTATTTTATAATCTAGGCCGCTAATATCTAGAGCTTGTAAACGCTTAATCAGTGCATCAGAGGATAAATTTTTATGAGTCAACAAACGAAAAGGATAGGGTGTCCCTATGCCATGAGAAAAGCCTCCTTCTTGTGCCCCAAGTCCCGTCATTGCATATCCTAGAACAGAGGAAAAACTGGGAATATAGGGAGAAGTTGCTATCCATTTCAAACCTGTTTCCGGCCAAAGCATTGAGCGTTTCCAACCGCGCATAGGGATTACTTTGAGCCTGCCTTGTTTGCGAGTTTTACTTTCAATATTCATCCAATTTGGCATGGATTTAGCCAAAATTGCTAGTTCACCGATAGTCAATCCATGTAAATAAGGGACAGGAAAGGCACCAACATAGCTTTTCCATTCTCTATCTAGTAAGGGGCCATCAATTTTTTTACCTCCTAGAGGGTTGGGGCGATCCAAGATGACGACTTCTATATTGTTTTCAAAGCAAGCCTCCATCGCATAAAGCATACAACTAACATAGGTATAAGAACGAACCCCGATATCCTGCAAATCAATGACTAAAGAATCGATATTAGCCAACATTTCTGGCTGAGGTTTTCGGTATCGGCCATAGAGTGAATAGACCGGTAAATTTGTTTTTTTGTCTATTCGATTGTCGATCGGCTGATTGGCTTTTTCATTTCCATAAATACCGTGCTCGGGTCCATATAAAGCTACGACTGTTACGTATCGACTGCGGCATAAAACATCGATCGTTGAAATACCTCTACGATTTACTCCTGCAGGATGCGTCAAAATACCCACACGTTTTCCTTTGAGAACGGAAAAGCGATTTTCTTCCAATACATCAATCCCTAAGTACACTTTTGACTCTGTTCCATTGAGAGCGACCCAAGGAACTATTAGCGATAGCAGAAGAATTGATTTAAGAGAATTAATACTTAGTATTTTAATATAGGAATTAATCTTTGATTTGGATAATTTCGAAACTCTCGATATGGAATGCAGGGTTAGTTGCAAAAGATAAGCGAGCGCCATAATTTCGTTCAATATCCAATAGCACTTGGGCATCCTCTTTTACCTGACTTAAGCAGCTTGGATGCAATGTCACTTTGAGGTGAATTTCCTCTTCAATGCCTTCTCGGCTACGGATTTCTTTTAGGTTTTGCAGTACGCGTCTTTGTAGATCAATAGTGACTGTACGAATTGATTTTATCTTTCCTCGGCTCTCGCAATACGGGCAACCTGAAAATAAATTACTCGCATGGCTTTCAGAGTGCCTTTGTCGTGTCATTTGCATGATTCCAAAATTTGAGATAGGGAGCAAATGTGTTTTTGCACGATCATTTTCCACTTCTCTTTTCATTTTTCTAAATACCGAATCTCGATCTTTTTTCGCCTTCATATCTATGAAGTCTACAATGATCAAACCGCCAATATTTCTGAGACGAATTTGTCTAGCGATTTCTTTCGCTGCTTCTAGGTTCACCGCCAAAATGAAATTTTTTCCATCTTTTTCACTATTTCGATGAGAGCCTGTATTGACATCGATTGAGATTAAGGCCTCTGTTTCTTCGATGACAATCTCTCCTCCAGAGGGTAAGGGTACATTTCTTTGATAGATTTGATTTAATTGTTCCTCAACTTTGTACTGATCAAAAATCGGTTTTTCGTCTTTGTAGTGGAATACTTTAGACTTAGAACGAGGAGATATTTTATCGACTTCACTTAAAATCAATTCATGGGCTTCTTTGTTGTCCACCACGATACGATCCACATCTTCAGTTAAGAAATCACGGACGGTTCTTCCAATCAAGTCAGGTTCAACGTAAACACAGGAGGGTAATTTAGAGCGTTTAATTCGATCACTGATTCCTTGCCAACGCTTTTTTAGAATTTCTAAATCACGTACAAAATAGCGCAACTTTTTACCTTCACCAGCAGTTCGTATGATTAATCCCATGCCTTCTGGAAGGGTCATATTTCTGAGAATTTTCTTCAATCGGGTACGCTCACCTTTATCTTCAATCTTACGAGATATTCCCAAAGTTCCCCCGAATGGTGTGAGGACAAGAAATCTCCCTGGTAGGGAAATGTTGGTGGTCGTTCTCGGGCCCTTATTGCCAATTTGCCCCTTAGTTATTTGAACTAATATTTCACTGCCTATTGGATAAAGGTCAGGAATATTTTTTAGAGAAATTTTTTCCTGACGTAGTTGTTTTTTTGATTTGTTGTTTTTAACAACTTCTATGGAGTTGTCGTTACTAGTAGGCAAAATGTCCCAATAATGGAGAAAAGCGTTTTTCTCTTGTCCAATGTCAACGAAAGCGGCTTTGAGCCCAGGTTCTAAATTTTGGATTTTACCTCGAAAAATGGCACCAACTTCGTGGCGGTCACCCTTGCGCTCAATGTTGAATTTATCAAGGACTCCATCTCGTAATGAGACCATACGTTTCTCAATGGCCCCAGAATTAAAGAGCAATTCAGAAAAAGGTTTAGTATCCTTGCTCAGTTTTTTTTGTACCTTTTGGATAAATGGGAGCTTTTTGGATCGATGTCCTGCCTCCTTGCCCAAAGCCTTTGTATCAATCAGTTTGTTTGATTGAGTGTCCTCTTTTAATTCTGATAATTGAGGTGAATGATTGTTTGTTTTATTAGTGTAAAGTGTTTTGTTTGAATCTTGCATAATTTGGATCTTCTTTTTGTAGGAGATCCTTTTGCTTAATTTTTTTATCTATTTTCATAGAGCATAATCATGAAAAATCTTTCCTGAATCGATAAATGCTTTGAATTATTCCTTGTAAGATAAAACAGCTTAAGACAAAAGAGCCTCCGTAACTTAAAAAAGGAAGCGGTAGTCCCGTAATAGGTGTTATTCCGATAGCCATGCCAATATTGATGAAAAAATGTACTAAAAACAGTACACTAATTCCAATGGCTAATTGCGAACCGAAGCTATCTTTAGCCATCCCAGAAATTCGGATACCGTTAGCAATTATTAGACTGAATAAACCTATTACAAAAGAGCTTCCTATAAAACCAGTTTCTTCCGCGATTACGGAAAAAATGAAATCGTTGTGAGCTACTGCCTTGGGCAAGTAGCCTAATTGGGCTTGGGTTCCTTGTAAAAAACCCTTCCCGGTAAGTCCGCCAGTCGCAGTGGAGATTTTTGCTTGGTTAGCATTCCAACTTGCACCCGTTCCAGAGGGATCAACGACCTTTGGCGCTATAAATGTTAATATTCTATTTCTTTGGTAGTTATGTAAAGGGAGTATAGAATTGTAATTTGAATTTTGAATTGTTGTGTCACTTGAATTTTGAGTAATATTTAAGTGACGACTATAGTTATAAATATCTATACTGAGAAAACTAAATGCCAAAGCAAATGCGATAAACGCAGAAACAAAATACTGCTTAGACAAATTAGAAACGTATAGTAATGAGAAAATCATTGGAGGAAACACCAGAGTTGACCCTAAATCAGGTTGAATGAAGATCAAAGAGATAGGGAGTATTGAAACCAATAGTATTTTTAGAAGGACTACAAGCGTATCTTTTACATTTTCCAAATTAGAGCGTGCTAGTAAACTAGCAACCATTATCAATGTGCCAATTTTTGCTGCTTCAGTCGGCTGGACTGTTGAAAATCCTAAATTGATCCAGCGACGTGCACCCATCATTTCGACACTGATCGGGCTCAATGGGGTAGCTAAAAGTAATCCCAAAACACCCAATATGTAAATATAATGGGCATAGCCTAAAATATGTTTATAATTGATACGGCAAATGATGGAATAGGCGACAATTCCAAGAATCACCCAAATGATTTGTTTTTTCCAATCGGCATCGTTAATTGTGGATTGGGCAGAGTAAATAAATGTAATTCCAATCAGTGATAAGATGATAACAGCTATTAGGTTTATCCAATCAAAATTCAATAGATCTTTTTTGAGTACAAAATCGCTCTCTTTTTGATTTGATCTAGTGTTATGAAGGTTCATTAGCCAATTAAACGCACAATGCTGATTTTAATTCACGTCTCCTAAATAGCTATTGGTTAAAGTTAAATCATCCGTCTGTAACACAGATTTTATAGGACTGGGTAAGACTTTATATTCTGACAATTCATTTAACTTTATCCAGCGATAGCCAATCTGTTTTTTGTCTATCTCATGTCCATTTCCAAGTTGCTTATCATTTAAGATATTGCAGACAAATACATGCTCTATTTGATGAAAATTTTTGTGACGATGATCAAACTGATGATTTTTTCCGATGTATTCACGAGTGTAGACCAATCGGCCAGCAGAAACACTAATACCCAGTTCTTCCATACACTCTCTTTCGACTGCCTGAATTAGAGTTTCACCATGAACTTGACCACCTCCAGGAAGAATAAAAAATTCACCTTCCTCATTTTTCATCTGCACTAATAAAACTGAATCATTTTTTATGATTATGGCACGAGCCGCTGACCTTATGGTATTTGTCGAGTTGATAGAATGCATTGTGTAGTATAAGATTTACCTTATATTCATACTGCAAACTCTTTTCAATACTGAATCGACTCTTTGAATATTTTTCTAATAGTTGTCTTAGTTTTCAGTATATATGAATCACAATCAAAAATTAATGCACTTGATTGAAGTGTATCCAGATCAAACAACACAGTTATTTAAATATTTTAAATATCAGCCTGTGACGCTCGAGCTTTTTGTTTCTGCTGTTGATAATAGCGATTATCCTTTGACTGAATGGCTTGATGCACTGGATACCATGACAGAGTGGCTGACAAAAAGAGATCGAGTTATGTCGCTTACCAATAAAATTCAATATTTGAATTGTGCTACGGAAATAATGGCCAAAGGAGCTCATTGGGATAATTTTGCAACTGCCATTTACTCAATACTTGAACAATATGGTTGTGAGCGCTCAAGTGATGAATCAAATAAAAATCATTAAATTCTTCTTTTCCTTTTGATTTATTCATTATTAATCTGTACAGCATTTAGAAAAGGTTATGAGCGAGACAGGCAAAGTAATAAATTCCATTGAACCAATCCTAGAATTAATTCGTGGAAACAATTTAAAATCAGCTGTAGAGAATATCCTAATTTGGGTAGACCCACAAATTGCTGATTTGCTCATACAATTAGATAAAGCTGAGCAAATCCTTGTCTTTCGTGCTTTGCCTAGGCAGCGTGCCGCTGATGTTTTTTCTTATTTAGAGCCTCAAGATCAAGATAGCTTACTTGCTGCTTTGACCGATGCAGATACTCGTACATTGCTCGCTAATCTAAATCCTGATGACCGTACCTCACTATTACAGGAACTCCCCGCTACCGTCACTCGAAGATTAATGCAACTGCTCAGTTTAGAAGACCTCACAGAAGCGCGTCAACTCCTTGGGTATCCCGAAGAAAGCGTCGGTCGCCTGATGACCCCTGAATATATACGTATTCGCGCAGAATGGACGGTTGAACAAGCATTGGCCCACGTCCGTAAATTTGGTCAAGACAGTGAGATATTTAATATTTTATATGTGACTGATCATGAAGGTAAGCTAATCGACAAAGTTCGTATGCGTCGCTTGATTCTTTCAAATCCAGAGAAAATTATTCGAGATCTTTTGAATTATAATTGTATTTCGATTTCTGCTTTTGACGATCGAGAGATGGCCGTTGAAATGATTAAAAAATATGATTTCAATGCTTTGCCAGTTGTTGATTCAGAAGGCGTCTTGCTCGGCATTGTCACTGTTGATGATATTTTGGATGTTGCTGAAGAAGAGGCTACAGAGGATATTCAACTCGGTGTAGCGGTGAACCCTCTTGAATCAACCTACAGCTCAACTTTGCCGATTGAACTCTTTCGTAAACGAATTGGTTGGCTTCTAATTCTTATTCTCGTCAACCTCATTTCTGCCGCCGTTATTTCTAATTATGAAGAACAGTTGCTTGAATATATTACTTTAGCCTTATTTATGCCACTAGTTATTGCCAGTGGAGGCAATAGTGGAGCTCAATCTGCTACCCTTATGGTTCGGGCTATTGCAACTGGCGATTTAGACTCAGGCGATTGGATATCGGCCATGTCTAAAGAAATATTTGTGGGGATTCTCATGGGTTTAGCAATGGGAGGACTCGCTTTTATCGTTGGATGGATTTACGGGGGAGAATCCAGTATCGCACAAATCATCGGACTCAGTATGCTTTCTATTGTGCTTGTAGCCAATCTCTTCGGAGCCTTACTACCGTTTGCATTAGAGCGAATCAATATCGATCCTGCAGTTGCAAGTAGTCCATTAATTACTTCAATAATGGATGTCTTAGGGCTTATTATATATTTTTCTATTGCTGTTATTATACTTTAAATTTTGAACGACTCAGATACACAGATTGAAGAATTAAAAAAGCGCATACTCGCTTTTGCTCAAGAACGTGATTGGGAACAATTCCATAGTCCCAAAAATTTATCGATGGCCATTTCAGCGGAGGCGGCAGAGCTTATGGAGCATTTTCTCTGGCAAAGTGCAGAATCCTCTCGCCAAGATGTCCTTGAGAACCCTTTAAGGGACAAAATTACTGAAGAAATTGCTGATATTCTTATCTTTGCTATAGAATTTGCCAATGTGGCTAAAATTGACATTGCTTCAGCAATTACTGAAAAAATGAAGAAAAATGCCCTTAAATATCCCGTAGAAAAGGCCAAGGGTACTAGTGCCAAATATACCGAACTTTAGTTTTTTCAGAAAAAATAAAAAAAATTCAGTTTTTTTGAACGATTTTATCATTGGTGCGTCTACCATTATAACCGTTCATATTAACTTTTTATATTTTCGTTCTTTTTATTCACTAGTTGTTTGTTTTTAAATCCGCCTTTCTTCAGGTCTTAAGCTCTTATCGAACCTTCATTCAGATTTTTTGCTTAATTCCTCCTAAAAGGCGGTTTTTTTTTGCCTTTTTTACTTTGAGATCAGTAGCACTTTAAAAGAGATGGTTCCAAATCTATTTATCAAACTGTTGCCTAGACTTTCTAGGGCATCTAAACCTTTAGTTGTTTGATCTTTAGTTCCGTTTCTTTCTGTACCCACTGGCACAGATGTTTGTGGAGAGATAGTGCTGAATTTAACTCAGGATTATCTTTCATTAACGAAAGCGGTGTGGTTAGTAGTGCTTTAGCTAGAGTTTTATTTTCCATTGAAAGAGATTGCCACCATCCGTTATCAATGGGGTAGCCCTCAATTTTTAAAAAACGGTAGAGTGCTTTAAGTAAGATCATTTCTGGACTGAATTTTTGCTCAAAAGCATCCAGGGTCTGTGTAGTCAGTGCATAAAGGTCGGATGGGTCAGGTACATCTCCGACATTATCGAGGAGAAAATTTGCAAAATGACAAGCATACTCGAGTTGTGTGTAGTTGTTGCCAATGGCTGTGCGTTTTTTTAACGGGGTGTAGTTTTTGAGAAATACTTGTTTCGCTTTATTAGCTGGTTCACTGAGGATTTCTGCTGTATCAAAGAGGTCTGCGTGGGCAGAGCTAGTCTGTTTTTTGCTTTGACGAAGAAGTCCGTAAGTAAGGCCTTGGCTAGGAGAAATGTAATCAAGCTTAAGAAAATGCTCACTAGTCTGGGTGATTTTCAAAACAACGATGGCATCCATCCAAGGCTCTTGATTCATAGGCCAGTTTTTGGATTATTCGGATTGAGTTTGGCTACTCTGACCTGTGGTAGAATCAATTGAAACAGAACCATCGTTACTACTCTCTAAGCCATTGTTTGAATCCTCAAAAGGAGGCGTTACGGCACCACCTGAAATGATCGTCTTCATTCCATCACCCACACTCATTTGCATTGGAATAACTTCTTTTTTCGGGATCATTAGCAAAAACCCACTAGTTGGGTTAGGAGTAGTTGGGACAAATACATTGACTAAATGTTCGCCAGTAAGGGACTGAACTTCACCTTTGGCTTGATTGGTTAAAAAGCCAATCGCATAGATCCCTTTTCTCGGGTATTCAATCATGACTACTTCTTGAAAGACGGCCTTTTTTTGCTGACTAAAGGTATCTACAAGTTGTTTGACCGTATTATAAACTTGGCTGATTAAAGGTAATTGAGTGAGAATCCGCTCAAAAAACTTTAAGAGTAATTGACCAATAAAGATTCGAGAAAAGTAGCCGAGTGCAGTAATGATTAAAAATACAATGAGCAGGGAAAGGAGTTGTAAGGGAATTTCTACCGTGGGTAATTCACGAATGTTTTGATCAATAAAATTGAAAAAGAGTTCACTTGCTGGGTTCCCGACACGATCTAGAGCAATATTAACAATAAACACAGTTACTCCCAGTGGAAGTAAGATCAATAATCCGGTAATGAATGCTGTGCGTACTGAGCGTAACATAATCGTAAATGCATGTTTAAGGATTCTTCAGCATTTAACAATCGAAATAATTTTTTTATTATTATTTTTTTTGATTTAACTAGGTATCGGATTTTACAAATGTTTGAGAGCGACCAATTTTGCTAAAATCTAATTCGCTGATACTGATCTTACCTCGCTCCAAAGCATCTCGATCGCTTTTTGTGTGGTTACAGAGACGTTTGCCCTCAGAGTATTGAAAACGGTAACAATCTTTTTCTGTCTCTTCATATAAGCTCCCTAAATGAATTTTTGCCGGTTGAGTCATCTCAATTTCGGTCTTCGCATGCATAGTATCGGGAAAATTCACATTAAGGATAGTCCCTTTTTTCGGGGGATTCTGAACAGTTTCAAGTGCGAGATGAGCGGCTTTATCTGCAGACGCTTGAATCACTGCACTGAATCGTTCATCCGTTTGACCATTATTTGCACTGATTTCCGGGAAAAGTTCGTGCGAGATCGATTGACTGAAGGCAATCGAAGGGATGTCCCATAGTGATCCCTCTATAGCACCTGCTATCGTGCCTGAACTCAGAATTAATATCTCGGTAGTATTGTATCCAAGGTTGATTCCAGATAAAACAATATCGGGCGGATTTGAAACAAGATGCCCTAGAGCGATGTTCACACAATCAGTAGGGGTTCCGGTAAGGCTCCAAGCTTCGACTTCTTTCGGGAAAAAATCGTTATTTTTTTCAACACGGATTTCTGAATGTCGACTGATTGCCCGTCCGATCCAGCTTTGTTCTTTTTTCGGGGCCGCAACTGAAACGGTGAATTTTGGAAGAAGCGCTTCAACTAAACGATGTAAAAATAAGGAATGTATCCCGTCATCATTTGTTACTAATGCTCGGTAAGAACCCATATCGATTAACGATTCTCTTCCGAGTTTTCAGGGCGAAGGACAGATTGTGGAGCTTCTTCAATTTTTTCGAGAAGAGCTTGAGGGAGAGGCTTGGATTGGAGTTCACCATCTTCAGTCAGTTCTGTATAAATTGTGGTGATGTGACCTTTAGCCACGGGTATAGATGCCTCTTCGCTGTGGCGGTACAAACGAAATTGATAATCAATCGCACGATCTTTGATCGCTTTAATCGCTAGATGTATTTGAACCGTATCGCCAAAGCGGAGTGGGGCAGAAAATTTGCATTCGGCACGACTTCTAGGATAGCCAACTAAATCATTCGGGATCGATTGAATTAAACTTACCCCTAGAGATTGAAAAAAATCCCGTTCAGCGATTTCCATATATCGGAAATAATTAGAAAAATGGACCAGTCCGGCCATATCGGTATCCGAAAATTCGACTTTTCTGTATGCTGTAAACTCATATGCCATATCTCTTATGTGTTGAATTTTATCAAAAATGCAAGAATAGCTCGGACCTTATTTCAGTAAAATGCCGTTTCTACAAGACGCCGTGTTTCTTTTTCCCTTCACAGCAGGAGAACGCTAAAAATTTTTTATTTTCACTCTTCGCAAATTACAGTTATTCAGAAATCAACTCTGTAACCGTCCGATACAGTGAATTAGATGGTGATGCTACAGATGGAACAAATACTATTGATATCGATGCAAACAAGCTTTCATTGGCACATTATTCTGCCTTGAGTGATGATCTTGCCTTAGTTCTTGAGTATAGTATGGAAGAAAGTGATCATACAACTGATCAAGATACATTCGCAGTAGAATTGCTCTACGCATTCTAAAAGGCGATTTATCGAATCAACCCTTTCAAAAATCCTCCAGCAATCGCTGGGGGATTTTTTTCGTATAACTTGAGCAATCTGCCTTGCCAGAATCCCACAAATGGCTCATTCATATCCTGAAAATAAGTTTTATGAAGATAGTATTAGCATATTCAGGCGGCCTAGATACTTCAGTATTGGTCAGTTGGTTAAAAGAGCATTATTCTGCGGAGATTATTACCTTTGCTGCAGATGTTGGACAAGAGGAAGAATTGGACGGCTTAGAGGCCAAAGCCAATGCAACCGGTGCTTCCAAGCATTATACTCTAGACTTAGTCGATGAATTTGCCTCCGATTTTATTTTTCCAATGATGCGTGCTAATGCACTTTATGAAGGGCAGTATCTATTAGGCACTTCGATC
>CEOK01024943.1_pt1 | contig 11618 bp, 10 predicted proteins | sample 427001 | NCBI WGS metagenome assembly CEOK01 (sample SAMEA2591108, study PRJEB7988) | marine metagenome | isolation source: saline water (ENVO:00002010), including | reverse complement strand
TTTTTCGGCGCATTCATTCCGCCCTTCAATTGTGAAGCGTGTCGGTTTGGTGCACAGATTAAATGTCCCGCCCCAGATGAGTGGCTTGCCACCTTGTAAAAGCGGCTTTCCTTGTTTATCGACAGCTTCCGCATAAACAAAATAATATCGGTCCAGCAATGATTTATTGATGGCTCTAATACACTCATCGGAGGGAATTTTAAGCCAGCCCTGAGTGGTGAAATTATCTTTGCTGACAAATCCAATCGCCGACCAGACAAGATGGGGCGTGTCATTGCAAAGTTGGAGACCGCGCGTCTTGCTTGTTTCTTCTGCCTCTTCAAATAGTTTGGCGAGAAGGCTTTGTGTAATTGTTTTGCTCTGTTTGAGGTCATTCTTATTTTGAAAATCTTTGAGTGAGTCTCGTGTGCGACGTCCGGCAAAACCGTCAATAACACCAATTTCATAACCGATATCGGATAGTAATCTTTGCGCCCCAGCAACTTGCGCTTGTTTCCGGTTGAAATTATAGGACTCCGAAAAGAAAATCTGGTTCTTCTTGCTTGAATACTCCGCAGGAGAGAAATCCGCAGCTACATAGCCACGCTTTCTGCATTCGCGGCGGCCATTTATGTCAAAATTTGTGTCATTGCGGATACAAAAACGCTCGGCGCCCGTAAAGTTTTGAACATCCCCCGCATGCACTTTTAAAGATCTTGCATAGACGAATAATTCAGCGCCGCTTGAGGGTGCTTGCGGTGCCGCTTCACATTTACCGGGGAACATTTTAACCCAGCCTTTGCTCTGGCTCGCATTGCCATCTTGTACTGCGGTGGCTGCTTCCAGCACATAGCTGGTGTAGTTACACAATTTGACGGTTTCTGCGGTAGCTGAATTTAAGCTAAAGATATTTGCCAACACACACGCAAACAGGGCCCAAGCGACCAGAATAGTGCTGCCCCACATGCCACGACTTTTTACACGGATAACCATCTCAGCTGTGCCTTCAAGAAACGAGTGTACCAGCCCCAAGGGCTGTGAAAAGCTCCAAAAGAATAGCATGCGGGATCCGGCCATCAAGAATCGCTACAGCTTCCACACCGTTTTTCCGAGCTGAAATTGCGGTGCCCAGCTTAGGTATCATGCCGCCAACGGCTGTACCGTTTTTGATAAGTGCATTGGCCTGACGCAAAGTGAGGTGTTCAATCAACGCACCTTTTTTATCCAGCACACCGGCCACATCGGTTAACATGAGTAATCTTTCCGCTTCAATAGCGGCGGCAATAGCCCCTGCTGCTGTATCGGCATTAACATTGAAGGTCTGGCCGCTCCGGGATGTTGCAACAGGTGCAATTACCGGAATCGCATCAGATCTGGCGAGGTCATACAGCACTTCAGGGTTTACCTTTTCAGGCTCTCCTGCAAAGCCGATATCAATCACCTTTTCAATATTACTGTCAGGATCACGGGTTTTGGCTTTTGTTTTCTTGGCGACCAACAAATTACCATCTTTACCGGACAGGCCAATGGCTCTCCCACCGGCCTGATTGAGCGCCGTAACAATCTGTTTATTAATAGAACCTGCGAGTACCATCTCGACAACTTCCATCGTTTTCCCGTCTGTTACTCTTAGGCCACCTGCAAATTTACTTTTCATGCCCAGTCTTTGAAGCATTTCAGCGATTTGCGGGCCTCCACCATGCACCACAACCGGATTAATGCCGGCCTGTTTCAGCAGAACAACATCGCGGGCAAAAGCCGCTGAAAGTTCAGGGTCACCCATGGCATGTCCGCCATATTTAATGACGACGGTTTTTTTATCATAGAGTTGCATGAAGGGCAGGGCTTCTGTCAGCACATGCGCTTTCTCCAACCAATCGGCATGCTTCCCCGATTTTGAGGTTGTGGAGTTACGTTGCGTTGTTTTGCTCAGCTTTGTTTTACTCTGTGTGGACTTTCTAGGTGCCATGTCATCGTTTCCTGATTGATTAGGCTTTATACCCTATTGCGGGCAAATCAACCAGCCCGGCAATCTCGGCTTGAAGCAAATTAATGCCGTGGCCTTTGACCGCCGAGGTGGCAATCATCTCAGGGTGTGCCGCCGGCCTTTTTGCAAGCGCGGTTTGCATCGTTTGAAGTGTCGCTGCCAACGCATCTTGTTTGGGTTTATCCGCTTTAGTTAACACAATCTGATAAGACACTGCCGCTTCGTCGAGTAAATTCAGAATATCAATATCATTTGACTTTAGGCCGTGTCTCGCGTCGATCAAAACAAACACGCGCCGTAAATTCATCCGCCCGCGCAGATAACTTCTAAGGAGTTTGTTCCAAGCCGCGATTTTAGATTTTGACTCCTTGGCATAGCCATAGCCCGGCATATCCACCATCCATAGCGCATGGCCGGCTTCGTTAATAATTTCATCACGTTCAGCGAGCGTAAAAAAATTTAATTCCTGCGTGCGTCCAGGTGTGGAGGAAGTGCGCGCTAAAGCCTTGTGTCCGGTTAATGCATTAATCAGGCTGGATTTGCCGACATTGGAACGTCCGGCAAAAGCTATTTCAGTAAGGTCGGCATTTGGCAGACCGCTGACATCGACAACACCAAATTTGAAGTTACAGGGTTGCGCAAATAACCACCGACCTGCGGCAAGTCTTTCGGCTTCAGCCGGATTGATTTCCTGATCCGGCATCATCGCCCCCGCTTTTTTTATTTTTGCCAAAACCTAAATTGGGCAACAACTCGATGCTAGCACCGTGCCGGCTCATTATAACACCCTGCTGCATGAGTGACAGAAAGTTGTTCCATGCCCAGTAAATGACCAAGCCTGCAGGAAAGCTTGCGAGCAGGAAGGTAAACATAATTGGCATAAGTTGGAACACACGTCGTTGTACGGGGTCAGGTGCAGGCGGGTTCATTTGCATCTGAACAAACATGGTCAGACCCATAATAATCGGCCAGATGCCAATCATCAAGAATTGGGGAGGATCCCAGGGTATCACTCCAAATAGATTAAACAGAGAAGTTGGATCCGGCGCAGAAAGGTCGTTAATCCAGCCAAAGAAAGGTTGATGCCGCATATCAATGGTGACAAACAGGACTTTGTAAATTGAGAAAAAGACCGGAATTTGAATCAAAATCGGTAAGCATCCCGCAAGCGGGTTGAGTTGCTCCTCCTTATAGAGTTTCATCATTTCCTGCTGTTGCTGCATTTTATCATCCGCATAGACATCGCGGATACGCATCATTTCCGGTTGAAGCTTTTTCATTTTTGCCATTGTGACATATGACTTATTTGCCAATGGAAAGAATGCCAACTTAATCAGAACCGTCACAATCAAAATGGATACGCCGTAATTGCCAAAAATATCATAGAATAAGGCAAGTAGTTTAAACATAGGTTTGGTCAGGAAGTAGAACCAACCCCAATCAATCATCAGGTCAAATTTCATAATGTCCTGATTATTGTAGTTGTCGATTAGCTTAACCTGTTTTGCACCTGCAAAGAGGCGACCTGTTGTTTCAATTTGTCCGCCCGGTGCAAGCTGTTTGGGAGCTAGAGAATACAGCGCTTTATAGGCATCACCCTTAGCGTTTTGGCTGCCTGTCAGGCGCCCTCTGAAAATTTCATTCTGTGGCGGGATCAGAGCTGTTGCCCAGTATTTGTCTGTTAAACCAAGCCAGCCACCTGTTGTTGTCATGTCAAAGGCAGGGTCTTCTCTCAGATCGCCATAGCTAATTTCTTCCGACCCGTGCTCTGCTCCAAAGACCCCAATGCCGCCTTCATGCAGGACAAAGATTGGTGCATCCGGCACTGCGCCTAGGCGCGTAATGCGTCCATATGGAAAAAGATTGAAAGCTGTCTCGCCGGTATTTTCAACTGATTGCGTGACCGTGAACATATAATATGCGTCCACGGAAATATTTTGTCTGAAAATCAGTCCGTTCGGCGCTTCATATTTAAGCGTTACGGGTGTCTCAGGTGTTAAAACTGAGCCGTTTTCAATGACCCAAAGAGTTGTGCTGTTGGGCATATTTTCGGCATTGCCGTCAGCGCTGTTCCAGCCGTAACTGGCTTGCCACGTATTATTATCTCCAAGAGTTGCATGTTCCAGCAATCTTACTGAGGGCGCGTTTTCCTCAAGAGATGTCGGGAAATTGATCAGTTCAATATCATCAAATCGCGCACCCATGAGGGCGATGCTTCCGGACAGCTCTGGAGTTTGGATTTTCAATCTTGGGGTGTTGGTAAACCCTTTGTCTATTGAGGCGACACCTGGTTGCTCATTGAGTGCGCCATTGCCTAAACCGCTCTCCAAACCAAGGCCTAAACCACTAACTGTTGGCGCCACGACGTCGGATGCTTCATTTGCTTCAAGGCCGTTTTGTTGGCCTTCTAATTTTTGTAATTCAGCCTGTCTTGCCCGTTCTGCGGCTAGTTTGGGCTCAACAACAAAATATTGCCAACCGAGGAGAACAATCATGCACAAAAAAATGGCTGATAAAAAATTACCGTTTTTCTGATCCACACTTTACTCCTCTTGTTTTAATCACTGTTTGAAGAAACATTGCCTTGCGGCGCATTATAGATGCCTTGCGGCGCATTCTGGGTGCCCTGCGGCGCATCATGGATGCGCTTGAGGGCGGATTCAAGGTCTTTTAGCAAATCTCGAAAAGACCTAGCCAATGTTGCCTGACGACCGATTAGCACATAATCAAATCCACTTCGACCTGAATGCGGTAAAATTTGTTCAGCCGCGACTCGCAAACGTCGGCGAACACGGTTGCGCGCAACAGCATTACCGACTTTCTTGCTGGCGGTTAAACCATATCGAATATGATTGTGATTGGTATTGACGCGTGCCTGCAAAACCAGTCCGGGCATAGGTTTTTTTTCACCTTTGGCGGCGGCAAGAAATTCCGGCCTTATCCGCAAGCGTTCCAACTGTGTCATGAGACAGAATTTGAACGACCAGCTTAGGCCGACAGAACTTTTCTGCCTTTAGCGCGGCGGCGGTTTAAGACGAGTCTGCCATTTTTTGTGGCCATTCTGGAACGAAACCCGTGCCGGCGTTTACGCACAAGATTGGATGGTTGGAATGTCCTTTTCACGACACAGTCTCCTGAAAAATGCAAATGAGGGATTTCTAATATGAAACCCTGAATTAGAGCGTGGATATACCAAAATATTCAATAAAGTCAATCAATCGCTTGCTTTTCAGCACTTTTAATTCGCTTAAACTGATATTCACGCATGTCTCTCACTTTATCAATTATTTGTGAGGTGGTTTTTAAAGCTGGACAGGTCAGTCTTTCACCCTGATATTTGAAAAAAATTAACACGAGGAATTTCCGGTTTGGCAAAAATAAAGAAAATTACCCCATTGCTCTTTCTCTTTTCAGGTCTCATCGCTGCATTTTATTTTGATTTTGATAAGTATGTAGATTTTCAGTTTTTGCAAACTCATCAAGGCATTGTGAAAGGTTTTATCACTGATATGCCGGTTCAAGCGGCACTGCTTTATATGTCTCTATATGCGGTTTCCACCGCATTTTCTCTGCCTTTTGGTACAATTATGACGATATCCGGGGGCTGGCTATTCGGCGTCTTGATTGGCGGCATTCTCACGGTTATCGGAGCGACAATTGGTGCCTGCACTCTTTTTTTGGCGGCGCGGTATGCGTTTCGTGAGGCAATGGTTGCACGCGCAGGGGCGCGGTTGCAGCAATTTGAGGCAGGTTTTAAACGCCATTCGACCAGTTATTTACTGGCAATGAGGCTTATTCCTGTATTTCCGTTCTTTCTGGTCAACTTTCTCCCTGCTTTGATTGGTGTTAGGCTCAGAACCTATGCTTTGACAACACTGGTTGGTATTATGCCGGGGACATTTGTCTATGCCGGTTTAGGAAATGGACTTTCATATGTTTTATCTGCGGATGAGCCGCTTAATACATCTGTGATTTTTAGCCCGTCGGTCTTTTTGCCATTGTGCGGATTGGGGTTTTTGAGTTTACTTCCTGTAATATGGAATAAAATAAAGGGTTAGGCAGTTAGGCCGGAATATGAAAGCCATATCAAAATTTGATTTATGTGTAATTGGTGCCGGCTCGGGCGGCTTATCTGTAGCTGCAGGTGCTGCTCAAATGGGTGCGCGTGTTGTGCTGGTTGAAAAAGGTAAAATGGGTGGTGATTGTCTTAATTATGGTTGTGTCCCATCGAAAGCCCTTCTATCTGCCGCGCATAAAGCCCATAATATGCAGGACGGAAAAGAATTCGGCATTAAGCAGAATGGTATCGATATAAATTTTAGATCCGTTCATAACCATGTACATGATGTGATTGAAGGCATTGCCCCGCATGACTCTGTGGAACGTTTTGAAGGGTTGGGCGTCACAGTTATTAAGTCCAAAGCTAAATTTCTGGATGCACGGCGTGTGCGTGCCGGATCTAAAATCATCATGCCGCGTTATACTGTCATTGCGACCGGTTCCAGCGCAGCGCTCCCGGATATACCGGGGTTGGCAGACATTGAGTATCTAACCAATGAAAACGTTTTTGATCTCACCCGCGCCCCCCGCCATATTGTGATTATTGGTGGTGGACCTCTTGGTGTTGAAATGGCTCAGGCTCTCAGACGATTAGGGAGCGAGGTCACAATTCTGGAATCAAGACGCCTTCTCCCTAAATGCGACCATGAACTTGCAGAAGTTGTGTCTGCACAACTTCGCAAAGAGGGCATTAGAGTTGTCGAAGAAACAAACATCATCCAAATCAGCCAACGTCGCGGTGGGGCTGTTATTCATATCGCCGATGGTAAGAGTGTGCGTGATATAGATGCGAGCCATGTTTTGGTTGCGACCGGACGCCGCCCGAATTTCGATGAACTGGATTTGGACAAGGCAGGGGTTTTATTTTCTGAAAATGGGATTGAGGTTGATCGTCGCTTACGGACAACCAATAAAAGAGTGTTTGCCATTGGGGATGTCATTGGTGGAACACAACAAACTCATGCTGCCGGTTATCACGCAGGTATCGTCATCCGTAATACGCTTTTCAGGTTGCCGGCAAAAGCTGACTTATCCGTAATGCCGCGTGCCATTTATACAAATCCCGAAATTGCAGAGGTCGGTCTAACAGAGTCTGAGGCCAGTCAAATTTATTCAGGTGTAAGGTCGCTTAAATGGAGTTTCGACGATAATGACAGGGCGCGGGCTGAACGCGAAATCGAAGGGCTTGTGAAGATTGTTGTCTCAGGACGTGGAAAAATTTTAGGTGCCGGTATTGTCGGGAAAAATGCCGGAGATTTGATAACGCCCTGGACGCTCGCCATGCAGGAAGAATTGAAAATATCTTCCATGGCTAATTTAATTGCTGCATATCCAACTAGAAGTGAAGCATCCAAGCGCGCCGCAGGTTCATTTTATTCACCCGCATTATTTGGAAAGGGAACACGACGGCTTGTCAGGTTTTTGAGCATGTTCGGTTAAATTTTGCTCACAAAAGGTAGGTAAATTATTAATAATTTAAGTAAAATATTCAGAGTTAATTGGAATAAAGACGATCGTCAGATTTTGCTCTTTGAACTCCCGAAAAGGGTTTTGAAGATTGTTATCATGGTTTATGTGACTTGCATGCTCATTGCATCCCCTATTTATCTGACATTTGTCAGAAAGAGTCAGATGAGCTTTATTTATGACACGACGTCATTTATTGCGAGAACTTATCAGTCAGCATCCTTACTGCACTCTGAAATGCCCGGCATTTCAGAAGAAGTTTCGCGCATTAATCGCCACTGGATTGAAGGTTTCACGATTGAAGATACGCGAGATGGTGGTGAGATTTTCCATTTTCCATTTGATGCCAGACTGAATAATGCAGAAATAGTTGAGCGGTTTAATCTCGGTGGTAATAATTTTTTCATAGATTTATTCGATACTTTCCGCTTTCTTGCCTTGGATCGAGACACGCTTGTTATCATTGATAATGAAGAATTTGAGGGTGTTCAAAAAGTTTATCCCATTATCAAACCGGCAGCGCTGACCAACTGGATGTACAATATCTTTCAGGCAATTAACTTTTACTGTCTGATGGTTGCGATTATTCTGACCATTGTGGTTTGGACTTATTTTAATGTGATGTTCAACTTTTCATTCCGCCGATGGATTGAACAACTTTATGGTAAAAAGGTTGCCGGACAGAATCTTTCTTCCTCCAAAAATACGCAGGAGCATTTTAAGCAATTTATTTCCGGTGAAAATGAAATGGCTACATTGGGTAAAGCGACCCAAAAACTCACCCATGATTTTAGAAATGTCTTGCAAGTATCCAACTCATTGCTGACCGTCTAGAAACCTCTGATGATAAAAATAGCCGCGTCAGTGGTGAGCGCATCACGCGCAGTCTTGAAAAAGCAACGCTGCTGTGTGATTTGGTTTTGAAAAACACGATGCGCGCAGACACCACGCTTGATCGACGCTTGGAAAATGTCGGACCAATGGTTGAAAATGTTTTCTCCATCACGCGACTTCATGATTTGGATAAGGTGGTAAGGCTTAAAAACTTCTGTCCTGAGTGGGTGCAAGTTGATTGTGACCCGAAACTGTTTTTCAGAATTCTTTATAATATTGTACTGAATGCCGTTCAGGCTATTCAAACGAACGGACGGGATATTAACTCCGGAGAGGGTAGGATAAGTGTTTCCTCGAAAAGATTAACCCATGGATGTGAGGTCAATATAAGAGATAACGGGCCGGGCATTTCTGAGGAAAAAGTTGATAAGCTTTTTTCTAGCGAGCTACGTTCTTCCAAGGCAGGCGGGTCAGGTCTTGGGCTTGCGATCGCTCATGATTTGGTCAATCTTCATGGCGGCACTATTGAATTGCTTTACACTGGGAATACAGGGTCATGCTTTAAAATCTACATTCCCGATCAGGAGAACCCTAAAAATAACGGTGATGAGAATGCAGATGACTTTGCGACGAGCAATAAGCAAATCGTTGCCTAAAGTTGGTATATTTATGTCTGGTTAAGACGCGACCTTCGCGTCTTGTTTATTTAGTTAAGACGCGACCTTCGCGTCTTGGGTCAGCGCCACCGTCAATCATTTCTGTTGCATGATTTTTGTTCAGGCGTATGCCATGTACACCACTATGTTGCCTTTTTAGGACAACTTCGTGACCCATGGCCTCGAGCTTTGGTTTTAATTTTGTGAGTGGTGTCCCGGCTTCCAGTTCCAGCACTTTACCGGTTGTCACATGGCGCGGCAAATTTATTGCTTCTTGCATATTCAGGTCATAGTCGAGAAGCGCGATGACGGTCTGGGCAACATAAGAAATAATTTTCGGGCCACCCGGTGATCCAAGTGCTGCGAAAAATGACCCGTCTTGATTAAATATAATCACCGGTGTCATTGAGGAACGTGGGCGCTTCCCCGGAGCAACCGAATTTGCCACCAATTTTCCGTCTACTTCAGGCAGAAAAGAAAAATCAGTCAGTTGGTTATTAAGAAACATACCGCCTGACATAATGCGGGATCCAAAAGCCGCCTCTACGGATGAGGTCATGGAAACCACATTTCCTTTTGCATCTCGGATAGCAAAATGTGTTGTAGATGGTTGCTCCGGACTAGGGGCAGTCAGGAAAGAGTTGGTAGCATTTGTGTTGTTGAATATGCCGGGATGAATATTTTTCAGGGCTTGCTCCGGGTCAATGAGTTGACTGCGTTGGCTTAGATAAGAAGCATCCAACAAAGAAGTGACAGGTACCTCAACAAAATCCGAGTCTCCAAGATATCGCGCACGATCGGCAAAGGCGAGGCGTGTGGCCTCGGTCATCAGATGCACAAACTTGGTGTCACCCATAGGATAGGCTGTCATGTCAAAGTGAGACATCACGCCGAGAATTTGTAAAAGCGCCACCCCACCGGAACTGGGCGGCCCCATACTGCAAACCTTATAAGCCCGATACGGGCGGCATAAATTTGGGCGTTGCTTAGTCTGATAGCTGACAAAATCTTCATTTGTCAGTGATTGCTGAGCCTTCAAATCTGCTAAATCAGCTATGATTTTTTTCCCGATCTTGCCGGTATAGAAACTTTGAGCGCCTTCTTCAGCCAAATTTTTGAGAGTGTCTGCATAGGCAGGGTTTTTCAGCCTTGTTCCAATCTCTCTGGCTTTTAGCTTTGAAGCACTTTTATCTGAAATGGTTGCCGCCACATCCTTGTTTGATATGAAATAGAGGTCTCTTGCTGAGGCGTTGTATTGCAGAAATGGATCTGTGCTGAGCAGATAATGGAGACGCGGTGTAATGTTAAAACCGTCCTCTGCCAGCCTAATGGCGGGTTCAAATAACTCTGACCAGTCGAGATGTCCGTATTTTTGGTGCACATTTTCCAGTAGGGCAGGAATGCCGGGAACGCCGACAGCTTCCGGACTGGTCATGGCGGCAACAAAACCCTCCATTGTCCCCGCGCGACTTACAAAAACATCTGGCGTCATGGCAAGCGGCGCTGTCTCCCGACCATCCCAACTGGTTAATTCATCTGTTGTCGCATCGAAGTGTAGGAAAAACCCGCCACCAGCAAGCCCTGAGGATTGAGGTTCTACCAGTCCTAAAACGGCTTGAACGGCAATTGCGGCGTCTGTTGCGCTGCCACCTTTTTCAAGAATATCCATGCCTGCTTGTACAGCGAGAGGATGGGCTGCGCTCACCATGGATTTGCTTTGATTGACCGTTACATTTTTGTCTGCGTCGGCTTGAAATACCGGCAGAAGAATAAGCAAGCCAAATAAGCTTAAGCGTAAACTAAAGGATATTTTTGTTTTCATTTTCTTCATGTCTTTTGACGGCACTTCATTTCATTTGGCATTCAAGCCGTTTCAACCGTAATGAGGGTCTTAACCAGTATCCACTAAATATTCACCTCTTGCCAAGTTGCGGTGAAGTCTTTAAGACACTCTTTCAGATAAGCGACCAGATATACTGGCTTTAAAGCTTTCAGACAAACGGCCAGATATGTTGGCCTTAAGGGCACCGGTAGCTCAGCTGGATAGAGTACTTGACTACGAATCAAGGGGTCGGGAGTTCGAATCTTCCCCGGTGCGCCATTTTCCTAAACAGTTACAATCATTTACAATTTCTTAGAAAAAGACTGCAACCAAAAAGTCTATCTGTCTCAGCACTATCTCAGCAGAATGTCTGATTTCAGGCCTTCTCGTTCCCTCAGAATTAAATGGCTGACTTCTTGTAAAGCAGCCCTGTAATCCGCATTCTCAGTAAGAACCTCCACCTTAGGCTTACCCCATCCTCTATCCAGCAATGCTTGAGCAGCAGTGCCTCTTACACGCTCATCTTTACCATCACGCATCAGCTCTACCAGCGTCTCAAGAGCCTCTGTCGTGTAGCTTCTTGCTAGCTCAATGACGTTATACTCGTCCTTAGGTCTGCCACCAGGGTTGCCTGAATAGCCTTTGATAAATCTGCCTGTCTTATCTCGCATCGTGAACGCCTCCTGACTTGAGGTTGCATTATACAATGGATGAAATTAGCATTTCAAAGGGTGGTTCGGTTATTTAGAGGTCATGAATGTTTATCGGGTTGTTTCTAATTTTGCACGCCATGGTTTTGGGCTTCATGGTGCTT
>CEOK01114965.1_pt1 | contig 11641 bp, 9 predicted proteins | sample 427001 | NCBI WGS metagenome assembly CEOK01 (sample SAMEA2591108, study PRJEB7988) | marine metagenome | isolation source: saline water (ENVO:00002010), including | reverse complement strand
AAAAAAAATGCTATTGTTTATTATATGTTCCAATTCTTAAAAAACAAAAACATTTTAATTACTGGCGGATGTGGATTTATTGGATCTAATTTAGCCCATTTTTTAGTTGAAAGTGGAGCAAACATCACAATCCTTGATTCAATGATTGCAGACTATGGAGGTAATCTTTTTAATATTCATTCTATAAAAAATAAGATTAACATCAATTTTTCTGATATGAGAGATATTCATTCCATGAAATATCTTGTTAAAGAAAAAGATATTATTTTTAATTTAGCTGGACAAGTATCTCATATCGACAGTATGAAGGATCCCTTAACAGATCTTGATATCAATTCAAGATCTCAGCTCACTTTTTTAGAAGCTTGTCGATTACATAATCCTAAAGCTCGCATTGTTTTTGCTTCTACTAGACAAATTTATGGTATTCCCAATTACCTGCCTGTCAATGAAGACCATCCTATAAACCCCATTGATATAAATGGTGTTAATAAATACTCAGCTGAAAAACTTCATTCTCTATATCATAAGGTATATGGCATCAAAACTACCTCCTTAAGATTAACTAATGTCTATGGACCAAAGCAACTTATCAAGCATAACAAACAAGGATTTACTGGCATATTTGTTAGAGAGGCTATTCAAGGTAATACTATTAATTTATATGGTACTGGTAACCAAAAACGTGATTTTAATTATGTGTCAGATGTCTGCGAGGCCTTTATATTAGCCGCAATAAAGAAAGAAGCTGTAGGACAGATATATAACTTAGGGTTTCATACTCCTTATTCACTTACTGATTTTGTATCCATGCTCAAAAAGCATTGCTCGTTTTCTTATAAGAAACAACCATTTCCAAATGAAAAAAAGAAAATAGATATTGGAAGTTACTATGCTGACTATTCAAAAATAAATAATGAATTAGGCTGGACCCCACGAATCGACTTGGATCAGGGGTTAAAGCTAACTGTAGATTTTTATAAAAAAAACATAAACCACTATTTATAAATGAAACCTATTTTTTTTAATCCTCCATTTAATGAATACAATCACCAAAAAAAAACATTATTACAATCCATACAACGTGTATTGGATAGTGGTTGGTATGTTTTAGGAAAACAAGTTGAAGCATTTGAAGCTGCGTTAGCAAAAATACTTAATATCAACTACTGCGTTGGTGTTGCGAATGGTGTTGATGCCCTTACATTAGGATTAATGGCTTTAAATATAGGCCCAAATGACGAAGTTATTGTTCCACACTTTACGGCATTCCCAACAATAACAGGCATTCAACGTGCAGGAGCAATTCCTGTAAGTGTCGATATTTGCGGTAAAACAGGCCTTATAAATACGCGTTTAATTGAAGCTGCAATAACAGCAAAAACAAAAGCTATTCTGCCAGTTCATATGTATGGGCAATGCTGTGATATGGATGCTATTATTTCACTCGCAAAAAAATATAACCTAAGAGTACTAGAGGATTGTGCTCAAAGTTTAGGTGCTTACTATAATCAAACTTCATGTGGAGCCTTTGATGCAGGTGGTGCTATGTCATTTTATCCAACAAAAAACCTTGGGGCGATAGGTGACGGCGGAGCCTTTATTACAAATGATCAACAGTTATATGAACGAGTAAAATGTCTTAGAAATTATGGTCAAACACAAAAATACAAATTTGATTACAAAGGTTTAAATAGTAGATTAGATGAGATTCAGGCAGCAATACTTTTAACAAAACTTGAGGAACTTCCGATACTGAATCAAAAGAGAAACGCTATTGCAAGCTTTTTTTATGACCATTTACCTGCTTCTATTTGTCTTCACAAACAACCTAAAAGCACACATGTCTATCATTTGTTTCCTCTTCTAATTAACGATAGAGAACAATTTCAAAATTTTATGCTAGATCATGGCATTCATACAATTAGTCATTACCCATTTACAATTTCAGACCAAAAAGCATTTAATGGCTATTTAGTAGGGAGTAGTACCCATGCTAATTATTTTGCAAAACATATTGTTAGCATTCCAAACAATGCCTTTCTTACCACAAAAGAAACAAAATTCATTGTTGAAACAATTCAAGCCTATTTAAATCAATAAATCTATAAAAATAACGACAATATCAGCATTTTGAATTTTCGTATTGTTTGTTTTAAACTAAACACTTTTTTTTGTTTTAATTGATCTTCAGTTATGGATAAGACTTGCTTTGCTTGTTTAATTAATTGTATTTTATAGTGCTTAAAAATAATATTTATAGAACTTAATGGAATTGGATAATCACAGTACCTTATAGAGTTATCTTCAAAAATAATAAATTGATGAAAATGAAAAAAAACTAATGGAAATATCGCTGATTGATGCTTCACAAAAACGCTATCGTTATCTTCAAAAAATTTATATTGCTGAATATTCCAAGGTGCAACGCCTCCTCCGACATGTTTCATTATATGAACCCCCTTGTATTTAACAGGCCATTCATCTAAATATTTTTGATCACCAAATTTTCCGTCTTCTTTTCTAGAATAGCACCAATCCAAACACATTTTTTTCCAGTCATGAAGTATAGTTAAGCTTTCTTTTGTATTTCTAAAAGTAATAAATTGAACACAAAATTTTCCATTTGTTTTTGTTTTATCATATTTTTTTGTATAATTATGAGCTGTAATTAGTACCTGATCTGAGTCAGATAACTCATTAAGAATGCGTTCTGGGTTTGAAAAAAAACACAAGTCAGCATCTAAATATGTAAGTTGGCTCTCCTTAAAATTTAAAAAAATATAGTCAATCACCACAGGAGTGCACGTCCAACAATATTCTCCAGGCGTCCTACTTTCTTTTATAGTTAAAATGTCTTTGCTTTCAAACATTTCTTGCTTAATAATTACAACATTTTTTAAATGCATATCATTTAACGCATCATAAGTTTCTGTATCAAATGGAAATATATAAAGAACAAAACTAGGACAATGTGTAACTAAGGACGCATGTAAAGCTAACCCTTTGAGTAGGTAACTTTTATCAAATAATGTACAAAAAGCATGTTTATTTTCTTTCAAGAAACAACCCTTTATATTCAGATTCAATTGTTGCTTTTTCCCATGATTTAAAACAATATTTAATCTGATAATAATTAGAAATATAGGTACTAAATTTATCCCATGAAAAAAACCAAGCAGGATAAATTGACTTGATTTTAGGAATTTCTACTTTTTGGATACACAGTCTATCTTCAGCTGATTTGATAAAAGGTGTTCTATCAATAATTAAGTACTTTATTTTGGACTTTATTATTTGATCTAATATTTCATAAGGGTTTTGCACATATTGAAGAACACTTGAGCATAAACACACATGATAATTATTTTTTTCTATAGCATTATTTATTGAGGTATAAAATTGTATTGGCATAGCATCTAAAATATCTTTTGCTTGTTCAATCAATTCTTTTTGTTCGACTATTGACCATGACATATTAATGTTTAAATTTGTTAGTTTAGTGTAATGAGATAACGCATAAAATGTTGAGCCTAATGCCCCTCCAAAATCTAAAACACTTACATTCGAACTTTTCTGTTTGATAAAAATAGATTGTAAAAAGCTGTATATTTCTAGTTCATATTTAGGAGAATCAAAATTTATACCATCCCGTTCATATACAGCGGTTCCATTTAATACATTTTTTCTTGCATGAACAAGCTGTTTTAATAACTTTTTATTACTATAATTTGTACACCTTAATGCAGCATCTTGCCATGATTTAAAATTACCATACCAACTTATTTTGCTGTTACTTTGTTCTATAAGCTTAACAATTATTGTTGGAAGTAATAGTTTTAATAGTTTTTTTATCGTCATTTAAAACTCTTTAAAAAGTATTTTTTTAGTAATTATCATAGCAATTAAAAGTAAAACTAGCTAATGCAATATTTTGAACAGCAAAGTCTCTCCTTCGGGGTCTGAAAGGTCAAAAGTGTCATAGGAAATTAACAATTACTATATTACAAAATATAACTCAAAAATGGATTCCCAAGTTTCATACATCAATGTTACCAATCTGATTCATTTAAACATGATCTTAAAGATACCATTGAAAAAAAATTAAAAATTAATACCCTATAATTGATACCCTACATAGAATAGTTATGTTAGGATTTAAATATTATGACTTCACCTATCGTTCTATTTTGCTACAATCGACTTTCTCATCTACAAGAAGTTATTAACTCTATTCAAAAAAACTCACTTGCTGAAGAATCTGAACTCTATATTTTTTCAGATAGCTTTAAACATGAGGAAGAAAAAGATACTGTTTTAGCTGTTCGAAAATACCTTAAAACTATCACCGGGTTTAAATCTATTCATATTATTGAAGCACAAAGTAATAAAGGTTTAGCACAATCAATAATTAGTGGGGTTTCGGAAATCGTAAATAAATACGGAAAAGTTATCGTGTTAGAAGACGATTGTGTAGTATCTCCTTATTTTTTAGACTATATGAATACTGCTTTGGATAAGTATCAAAACGATGATACTGTGATGCATATTAATGGATATATACCAAATATTAATAGCGCAAAGATTCATGATACATTTTTTATTTCTCAGATGTGTTGTTGGGGCTGGGGAACCTGGAAACGGTCATGGGATTGTTTTGAAAAAAAACCAAAGAAACTATTCTCTTTATTTGATAAAAAAATGAAAAAAAGATTTAATTTCAATGGACAATATGATTTATTTTCGCAGATTTCACAAAATGATAAAGGTAAAATTGATACATGGGCTGTATTTTGGGCTGCTACAATTTTTTTAAAAAAAGGTCTTTGCCTTACGCCAAAAATTCCGTTAGTTCAAAACATTGGCACAGACTCTTCTGGCACACACTTTTCTTTTTCAACTCAAAAATACGTTGTTGATCTTCATCAAGAACCCATCACCTCTTTCCCTGAAAAATTTGAAGAATCCGAAGATGCTTATCATGCTTTAGTTGCATTTTATAAATCCATTAAACTTACTTTTTGGGGCCATATCAAATCAAAAACAAAAAAACTATTTAGTTACTTTGTCGCTATTGTGCGACATTGATAAACTTTTCTATTGAACAATGATGGTTTCTATTACTTTCTTTGTACGAATGATTAATTCCCTCACAAGTTACAGCTATAATTCATTTTCCTCTAACAACTATTTTCTTATAAAGTCCAGACAAAAAATTCAAAGGGGATCACAATGTTCTAATGGATGATTAGATATATTGGTAGCTAATCTTGAAATACTAGATCAAAAAATAATATCTCCTTTAACGGTTAATATACTTGGTGCTAGACATATTGAAAGTAAAATATTTAATAATATAACGCTTAAGTATCATCCATTAACCACAAAAAACAAAGAAACAAAAATCACATTATTTAAACAACACTATCTTTTTACATACAGCACGAATAGACAATTACAGCAAAAAAAAAATGTATTAATACAACCTAAACAGTAATTTAGTAAAGAAAATATGCTCGACGAATATTATAAATCATCAAATCTCTAACAATTTAACTTTGACACTCCTACACGTAAATGGCAAAATATGGTTAGATTTTGGAGGTAGAACATGAAAAAAGCATTAGTCTGTGGCGCAGGTGGATTTATTGGACATCATTTAGTTACTCGATTAAAAAAAGATGGATATTGGGTACGTGGAGTTGATTTAGTTTATCCTGAATTTGAAGACACAAAGGCTGATGACTTTATTCAAGGTGATTTACGCAAAGTTGCCGTTTGTAAAGATGCGATTTTTGTTGATGGTAACCCTGTTGACGAAATTTATCAATTAGCTGCCGATATGGGTGGTGCAGGTTATATTTTTACTGGTGATCATGATGCCAATGTGATGCACAACTCAGCAACGATTAACTTAAATATTGTCGATGAGGCTCATAAAGCTGGAGTAAAACGTGTCTTTTATTCATCAAGTGCTTGTATGTACCCAGAATACAACCAAATGGACCCAGACAACCCAAAATGTAGTGAAGATTCAGCCTACCCTGCTGCACCTGACAGTGAATATGGTTGGGAGAAACTATTTAGTGAACGTTTATATTTAGCCTATCACCGCAATTATGGGATGGAAGTTCGAATTGCACGTTTTCATAACATTTATGGTCCTCTTGGTAAATGGGAAGGTGGTCGTGAGAAGGCACCTGCCGCAATGTGCCGTAAAGTGGCTATGGCCAAAGATGGCGAATCAATAGAAGTATGGGGTGACGGCGAACAAACTCGTAGCTTTTTGTATATTGATGCTTGTGTTGAAGGTATTATTCGCTTAACACAAAGTGATTGTGTCGAACCGGTTAATATTGGTTCTGATGAAATGGTAACCATTAATCAATTAGTTGATACGGCGGCAAAAGTTGCAGGTAAAACGATTCCAAAAAATCATATTGATGGGCCTTTAGGTGTTCGAGGTAGAAACAGCGATAATGATTTAATCCAAGAGAAACTTGGGTGGGCACCTGTTTATGGGTTGGAAGATGGTATTCGCCATACGTACCAATGGATTGAAGAGCAAATCAAATTAAAGAAAAGTTAAATAACTACTTTCTAATTATTTATATAAAAAACAAAATACAATTGATATAATTGCATCATGAATCTAACAATTATCTCTCAATTATTTTATCCAGAACTAATCTCTACAGGCCTAACCTTAACAGAATTATGTGAGGCCTTAACAAAAAAAGGTTTTAAACTTAATGTGATTGCTGGCTACCCTACTGTTACTGATCCAAAATCTCCTATACCAAAAAAAATGACGCATCAAACAATTTCTATAGAACGTGTTTGGTCGACTCGCTTTCCAAAACTTAATATATTTGGAAAAATATCGAACCATTTAACACTGTTGTTTAGTTTGTTTTTTAAGTTATTATTCCGCTCTAACAAAGAGCCACTTTTATTATTAACCAATCCACCTTTACTACCATTACTAATGATCTTTTTATACCCCATTAAAAAGTTTAACTACTCAATTTTATTATTTGATTTATACCCTGATACAATTGTAGCTGCAAAAATGCTAAAAAACGCTAACATTTTTGTAAAACTTTGGCAAAATGCAAACCTAGTTGCCTATAAAAATGCAGAACACATTATAACGATTGGCCGTTGTATGAATGAAAAAATAAAGCAGACTCTTCCGAGTCAATATCATCATAAATTACAGCAGATTCCAATTTGGGCTGACAACCAACTTATAGTTTCAACAAAAGACTCAGTAAAATTTAAAGAACGTTGGGGCTTAAATGATCAATTTGTTATTGGTTACTCAGGTAATATGGCACGGTTTCATGATATTGAATCATTAGTTAAAGCAGCGAAACTTTTACAGAGCTACAAACATATTTCTTTTGTATTTGTTGGTGATGGTTATAAAAAACAATGGGCTCAAGATTATGTTATCAAACATAAACTATCCAACTGTATCTTTAAATCCTATGTTGATCGCAATCAATTGGGCGCACTTTTGAACTCTTTTGATATCGGCGTTGTTAGTTTATGCAAGGAAAATACAGGCTTATCTGTACCGTCCAAAACAATGGGTTTATTGGCAGCAAAAAAACCAATTCTAGCTATAATGGACAATCATTGTGAAATTGCCTTAATGATCAATGACTTTCAAAACGGTGTTGTTGTTGAACCTAACCAAGCTAATCAAGTTGCAGCTCAAATAATCAGTTTATCTTCGGATAAAAAACGATTAGCTACATTTAGACTGAACAGTGAAAAAGCCATGAAAGAAAAATATAATCTTGATCATACCGCTCGTTTATTTTCTAAACTTTTTAGCAAATGATTTGTTATTTATATTGTGTTAAGATAACAGTAACATTATGCGAGTTAATTTAGACAACTTTAATAAATATTTTAACCATGTCGTAACGTTTTTTTTGACGATCTTGATTTTTGGCATACCTTTAGCTTTTACTTCATTGACAAGATCTGTATTTGAAGTTAATAAGTTATATGTTTTAAGAGTTATTTTACTTATTTTATATTTTTTGTGGTTTAGTAAATATCTTTTATTTAAAGACAATAAACAAGACAATGACCCAAAGCAATCTTATGAGATATTAGGCTTTAGATGGAAGCGAATTGGACTTGAAATCCCTATCTTAGCTTGGATATTTTTAAATTATGTATCCTCTTATTTCTCTGAAAATATTTTTGTTTCTTATATCGGTTCATATGATCGCTGGGAAGGTATTTCAATGATCTTAAATTATATGTGTTTAATTTATATGGTTGCTAAACTCGTTAATAATTCTCCTCAACGTTACTGGATTATTGGGATGACAATATTATCAACATTTTTTTCTGCCTTCTACGGCATTTTACAAAGTTTAGGGTTTGATTTTATGAATTGGAACGCTGATCCCACAAAACGTGTTTTTGCTTGCATCAATAATCCAGTTCATTTTTGTGCTTATGTTGCAATGCTTGTTCCATTAGGAATTAGTCTTGCCCAACGCATGATTTCATATAAAGACCATGTCATTGAATCTATTCAAGGTATACCAACTTATTTTATTCGTTTCATAATCTTAATTTCTGCTGTTATTGCTGCTTTTTTATTTACATATAAATCTGCGTTCAACTCTTTTATTGATGGAACTGCTGTAACTCATTTTTTGATTTCTATTAGTTCTTTTTTTATTTTGTTCTTTTTAGGACTTTATGTGTTAAAGTCTTATACACATTTAATTCCAAGTAAACAAACTATTTTAAAATGTACGGCTTTTGTGTTTTTATTTTTAATATTATCGCTATTTAATATTTCGTTATTGGATCGTTTTCAGTTTTTTGCACTTATTTGCTGTCTTTCAATCTATTTTATTATGAATGTTAATAATCAATTAAAATTATTTTACTATAGAGCAACTTTTGTTATTTCAATCACGCTTTATTACGCAATGATTTTATCTTATTCTAGAGCAACACTTGTTGGGTTTTCAATTGGTATGGCATTTTACTTTTTGCATTATATCTTATCCGAAAAAAAACCAACTTTTAAAACGGAGTTCAAAGAAGTATTACAACAATTTATAGGTTTATTTTTATTAAATATAGCTTTTATATTTAAATTATTTTTACATTCAACCTTTACTCAGATATTATTTGTTATCTTCTTTTTAAGCTCGCATTTATTATTTTTGCTCATTTCTCAAGGTAAGCGAATTAACTTAATCGACTATGCAAGTTCCATACTTATCTTTTCTACTTTATCATTAAACTTTCTTGGTATTGGCACTCTATTATTTCCTAATAGTATTGGACCATATGGTTATTTTACTATTCTCATTTCATTGTTTATTTTATTTAAAGTAAATCCGTATGTGCCTAAAAAAACGCTTACCTTAATCGTTATATCATTTATTTTTATGGGAATTACTTTTTTTAATTTCACTATCGTCAATACATTATTTCTTTTATCTTTAGTGTTGTTTTTATATAAAAAGATTTTACCTAACTATACCCATATTAATTCTGAAATGAGATTTAATATTGTAAGTACTTTAATATTTATGGTATTCATTACCGTACTTCCTCAAGTCTCATTATATATTTCAAATTTTATCGCTCTATATTCTCTTTCATTACTTCAATTCACAATACACCTTTCATTTTTTATCGTTTTTATACTTATCATTTCGATATTTATTTTCAATGTCAACATTCTAAAAAATCAAACTTTTGTTTTGTCATTAGCAACTATTTTGTTCATTGTTTCCATTCCAATGTATACTAATTTTTCATTTACTGCTAAAAATGAAAACCTTAGTGTTGCTAATAATATGAAATTTCGAATGACAAATTTATCTGAAAATGCCACAAATAATGCACGTTGGTATATGTGGCTTAGTGCTATTCCATGGACACTTGACCACCCCATTATTGGCTCTGGACCTGATAGTATACGTTTTTTATACCCCCGTTATCGACATCCAAAATATGGACTTGCAGAAGGTGGTCATAATTTTACCCCAGATCGATTACATAATGAGTATATAAATACTTTAGTTACCAGAGGTGTTGTGGGCTTTATAATTTATTATGTATTTGTTATTGGTGGTTGGTTTTATTTAATGCTTAAGCTTTTCAATAAATATTATTATCAAGAACAACGTTTTTTTATTCTTGCTTTAATGACCGGAGCATCAATTTATTTAGTTCAGGTTTTGTTTAACTTTGGGGTTGTAGCTACATTATATGTATTTTATTTAATTCTAGGATTAGGCCTAAGCTTTGTTAATAATGAATAAAAAAGATAATCATCCATTAATAGTGTTTTCAATTTCACTAAAATCTTACATTTTAATATCAATTGCATTAATTGCATTAATTGTTTCGCTATATATTTGCACTAAACCTATGATTGCTGAATTAGCATATCGTAAAGCCTATTTTATTTCTGAATATTCTTTAAAACAACCGAAGTACTTTTCACGTTATAAGTATGCAATTGAAGAATATGAAAAAGCATCTCGTCACTATCCTTGGGAAACACATTATACTGTTATGATGAATAAAGATATTGAAAGATACTTAGCTGTTATGAAAGATTCTAATGAAAAATTAAAGCTTATAAATAAAGCATTAAATTCTTATGCAACTGTTCAGCAATTAGACCCTGTTAACCCATGGTATTATTCTAGAATTTCAGCGCTACAAAATAGACTTGCTTTTGAACTACGTGATAGTCAGCCAAAATTAGCTAAAAATATACTTAAAGATGCTTCTGAAAACACGAGAAAGGCTGCTCAGATAGATTATGAAAACCCTATTTTTTTAGAAAACTATGCAAATTTTCTAGATTTTAATAAACGTTATACCGAAGCGCTTTATTATTATAAAAAATGTACGGAAATTGATAAAAACTATTTTAATTCAAACATGAAAATGGCATCGATTTATATTTCATTAAAGCATTATGAACTTGCTTTAAATGCCTATAAAAATGCAAAAAAAACAATTGTTAGCTATTTAAGGTTACCAAAATCGCATAAGCTTTACAAAAAAGCAGTAAAATATAAGGATATTAATTATAAAATACTTAAACTCCTGATAAAAATGAAAGATTATAATCAAGCCTTAGCTTATTTCAATGACCATAATAAAGATGATCATACAACCATCAAATTTTCAGGCTTAGGGGGTTATTTATTTTATCTTTTAAATGATTACCGAAAAAGCTACATTTTATTAGATTATTTTTATAACAACACTGAAGATAATATTTATATTCAGCTATATACGGATTTACTTGTTCAAGTAAACTCAAAAGATAAAATTATTAAGAAGCTATCACGTATTTTAAATTTCAAATCCATATCTGAAGAAAATAAAAAGTACGTTCAAAGTAAATTAAACGCATACAAATAAATCTTATGAAGGCAATTTCAATAGGTATTGATTATAATAAAAGAAATGCATTATGGACTCATGAGGAATCATTAAAAGAATTAAATGAGCTTGCTAAAACCTCAAACATTGACATCATTGAATCTTTTTCTCAACAACGTGATAGACCTGATTTTACTTCTTATTTTGGTAAGGGAAAAGTTGAAGAGTTAAAAGACTTTTG
>CEOK01007830.1_pt1 | contig 11653 bp, 8 predicted proteins | sample 427001 | NCBI WGS metagenome assembly CEOK01 (sample SAMEA2591108, study PRJEB7988) | marine metagenome | isolation source: saline water (ENVO:00002010), including | reverse complement strand
ATAAAGGTGTCTTTTATTGTCTAAAATACCAACTGTCTTATCTAAAAGTATATTTTTCTCAAAAACATCAAATAGTGTTTCTAAATCGTTACAAGGTTCTTCATCTCCTGTTTCCTCGAAGTCACTTAATGACACAAAAAGATCTTCTTCTTTTCCTTTACTTTGCTCCGTATCTGAATCATCTTCCAGTAGTTCTATATATTCAGAATGCACAACATCTTTTTCAACAACTTTAAGTAGCTTAAAAAAATCTAATTCTTCTAATTTGACAATATCTTCATTTAATTCGCATAATCGATTTTCATTCCAATCACTTCTTTCTGAGGAAGCAACTCCTTCTAAATCTAATTTTTCTCATTCTTTTCCTAATCATCACATAGTTTCCTTTGATAAAAATGGTTTAGACTGTTCAGAAGGTGTGTTTTTAGAATTATCAGGACCTACAAGACACAATTCAATTCCTAACTTTCAGGATTGTATTATCGCTCAGGGAGGTACAGATGCTAAAGTAAGTATTCCACAGCATTCTTCTGTTAATTATGTAAGAAAATTTCAAGTTGGTATTGCTGCCAGAGAGTTACTTATTGATGGGTATGATCAATTAAATTTAGATCAGTATTTTACTGAAATGCAAATTCATCAACTCTCTATGATTGGAGCTCCTTGCTTAAGGGTTGGGATAATGTTGCCAGAGAATTTCATACCTAATGACGCTTACTCTTTAATAGAAATTTATGATAATGCAATTAACAATGGTATTGAGCCTGTGGTTTTTCAAGATTTAAAAAAACTATCTGGTGAAGATGCTAGTTTATTTATTCAATCTTCTTCTAAATTAATTAATTCTAAATTTGCTTTGAAGTTAGCTAAAATTTTTACAGAAAATTTAAAGTTGATTGCATCTAATAACACAACAATTAAGGAATCTAACCCTGATTTAATTAAAGATTTATTAAAGATATCTTATAGACCTTTAGAAAAATGGCAATGTGCTTGTTCAATGCTTTCAATGAATAATTTTGATCAAGTAACTATAGATCCACAATGCTATCAATTGATAACGGGTGATTCAATAGAAAAAGATTTAACCATAAATCCTATTGATGAACTTAATTATATTTTTGATCATTATATTTCTAAAACAGGCTGTCCATATTTTGGTTATTGGATGAATGGCGATTCAAATATTAGTAATATGATTTTTTCTAAAAAAAGTGACGGTGATTTAGAAATTAAAATTTTTGATGGAAAGCCCACACAAAAAGCAGATTGGATGGTTGATATTTCTAAATGTCTTTTTTCTTTATTGGGAGGTGTTCTTATTTTTTCAAAAGAAATTTCTCTAGATAATTTGGATTTTTCAAAACTTCAAAAGTTAAGGGATTTTAAATCTCAATTAGTTGCTGAATTAGATAAAAACACTTTTTTAATGGAAGCTGACCCAAATTGGGAGGAGAGAGCTTCTTTTTTTGCTATTTCTCAATTTATTAGAGATTGTAGAGTCGCTTATAATAATGTGGAGTCTTTAGAAAAAAAAATTTCACATTCAGATAGTGAAGGTTTTTTTATTGACGATGATTCAAATTTTCATGAAATACAAGAACTAAATAAAAAAATAGTTCAAGAGAAAAATAGAATACATACAAATTATGTTTTCGCTGCCGCATTAATCAATCAATTTAAAGAAAACTATAGTTTAGTTTAAACTTTATTTTTATCTAATAAGCTATTTGCTTTTTCTGAGTTTTCTTCAGCGGCTTTTGGTTCTCCATTTTGTATATTGGCTTCTGCTTTAAATAAGAATGCTTCTACTGCCCAATCTACCATTCCACTTGTTCCTGGACTTAACCAGGCCCCGCTATCACCTTCGATTAGTGTTTTTGCAAAATCAGGAGCATCGCTCATTTGAGTTAATATATTATTAGGATCAGATATATGATCCCAGACCGCATTTAACCCATCATTTATTCCTGCTGTAGGTCCCGCTGCAGTTTCTGCGCCACCCCCTAAAGCGTATATTCCAATTGACCAAGTACCAAAATTCACAACATCCCACAGGCCAGTAATAGCAGCATCCCATTTTTCTTTGGTTTGACTTTCTATGTCTTTACTTAACTTCTCCATTTCATTAGCGAGTTCATTTATGTCATTCATAACTGATGAAATATCTTCTGAAAAATTTGTTTGATCTACACTATCTAATTCTTTTTTTAATAGCTCTACTTTTTCACTTTCGCTTGTTTTAGTATCAGTCATAATGTTATTAATATTTTCATTTATACTATTCATGTTTTCGTTATTTATGCCATTTAGTTTTTGTTGAATAGTCTCCATTTTTTCATTTAAATTTTTAGTATTTGTATTCTCCAAAGATGATGCTCTCATTGTTCGTATTAAATTATTTGTAGCTTTTATTGCTTTTGAAGCTAAAAACACTGTCCCCCCTAAAGCGGCAAGGCCGGCTGCTGGAGGAAATAAGAAACTTGCTGTAAACCCTGCTGACCACATTGAATTTCCGACTGCCGCAGTCGCATCTAGATTAAGGTCTGCAACATACATTGTTTTTTGATCAAAAGTTAGGGAATCGTCAGTTAATTTATCTAGTATTTCTTCTTCAGATTTTAGTTGCTCTAGGTTTTGTTTAAGTTCCATTGCATCTGAATAAGCTTTTATTTGTTCACCTTTAATATCATTTTCACTGGCTTGTTTTAAGTTGGATAGTTTTTCATCAATATCATTTCCTTCAATATCTGTAAGGAGTTCATTTAATTCATTTTGTGTGTTTTCTATATCATTTTTTGTCGTTGTGTTAATTTCGTTTAACTCTTCGCGCCCTTTAGTATTTAATGTGTGAAGTAATGAATCTGCTTTTGCTGCTTTACTAATTGCGCTGGCTGTATCTGAAAAATGTCCATATGTTATGGTTTTTATAGCGCTACCAGCAAGACTCATTAACCCCCCAACACCTTTTCCTAATAATTTCAAACTTTTTCCAAACGTGCTTTTATTTAATTCTTTAGATATACATTTACCAACTTCTTTTTTATAGTAATTAGCTGTATTTTTTAATTTTGTTATTCCTAACATGTCTTTTGCTTGATTTTTGATTAATTTTATTTGTTGACTGATTGAAAGATTTTTTGTTGTTTTTATTTGTGCTTTTACATCATCTAGTTTAGTAGATTCTGGTTTAACATCAATTTCATTTTCATTTATTTCTATATTTGTATTTGTATTTCTATTTATATCTACATTTGTATTATCCTCTATAATATTTCCATCAATGCTAATTTTTAAGTTTTCTTCTTGTACATTGCTTGTTTGTTCAGTTAAGGTGCTTATTATATTATTAAATACGGAGCAGACTTCTTTTGTAGACTCATCGTTAGATCTTGCAGTTTCTGCTTTTTTTTCTACATTTTGTGTAGTTATTGAGTTTCTTGGAGTGTGACCACTTGGTTGTACTGACATTTTAGTTCTCCGAAAGTTCTACGTTTTCTAAATTTGCTTTATTTTTTTTTAAATCTGAAATAACTTGTTTAAAATATGTGATAAATAGCTTGTAAGATTCATTACTTTCATTTTCATTAATGAACAGCGTATTACTTTCAAAATTTAGCTCGAATATTTTTGTGCTTAGAGGGTCTATTTTTTTTAACAAAACCATTAGGTTATTTATTTCAACTTCATAAATATACCCAAGTGAATCATTGTTTGATCTGATTAGAATGTTTTTTTTGTTTTTTGATATTTTTTTAATTAAGGTCTCGCACATCTCTTTGATATCTTTAAAATTAAACCCAATTGAATTTGTCTTATTCTTTCCGTCTTTTTCTAATGTTTTTGTAATGAGTTCTAAAGGGTTTTGGAGATTTTTTTTAAACACCTCAATATCAAGAGGTACAATGTATAAACCTTCCTTGTATTTTTTATATTCTTCTATATTATCTTTTAAGTACCTTAAGTAGACTTGATTGAATTTATAACTTTGATAAAAGTGTTCTTTTTTAAATGTACTATCAACATTATTTTTTGTTATTAATTTTTGGAATCTTTCGATATCTTCATCAGATTGCTTATATTTTAATAATTTTTTTCTGTATTTTTTATCTTCAGACATATAAGTTAATGAAAAAAAGCTTTTTTTCTTAAGAATTCTATCTATTCTAGAAAAAAAATTCTGAAATTCATTTTCTTTGTTTTTGGTTATGATACTTCCATCTATATTTAATTCAGAGTTTTCTAAAGTTATTTTTTTTATTTGATTGTTTTTGGTAGATAAAAAAAATTGTTTAAATGAATTTTTTTCAACTATTAAAAATATTGTTAGATCTTCTGTGTCTTTTAACCATACTATTTTATTAATTTCGTTCATGCCGTGCATACTATGTATATACCCTAATTGAACTTGATTTAAACTTAAATTTATTTTATATTTTTAGATAGTTTATTTTTTTATTTCAAATTAAACTTTACTTTTTATTTATATTATTTTTTTTATATTTGATATTTTTTATTGTTTATTTTACTATCTTTTCTGGTTTGAAATTTAATTAAAAAAATTATATGTTTAAAAAAGTTATTTCTTTCGTTTCCTCAAATAAAGAAAATTATTCTAAAAGACCTTTTTTAATAAGTTCTTATTATGGAAAATTATCTGACTGGGCTTCTGAAGTTGATGGAGATGCTTATATAAAAAGGGTAAAAGCAAATGATATTATCTATAATGTACTTGTTCAACAAAATGAAGTACTAGATTTAAGTTCATTGGGCTTGTCCTCTTTGCCCCCTTTAACTCATGACTTTTCTTTTGTTAAAGAGCTTAATTTATCGTCTAATAATTTGAAAAACTTGCCAGATGATTTGCAATATTTTACTAATTTAGAAAAAATTAATCTTGCTTATAATAAACTTGAAAAAATTTCAGAAAAAATAGGTTTGTTAATACATTTAAAATATCTTGATTTGAGTGTTAATAATTTACTTGTACTGCCTAATGTGTTTTCTAATTTAAAAAAAATAGAATATCTTTACTTATCATATAACTATTTGCTATTTTTACCTAAATCTATAAGCTCCTTATTGAATTTAAAAATTATGAATATAGAGTACAATAGATTACTTAGTATTCCCAAAATAAATTTAAAAAGTCTAACTGAACTACAATTAAGTTCAAATTATTTTAAACTTTCTTTATCAGATTGTATTAAATATCCTCAAAGATCGATAGATACTCATTTGCTATCTGATCTAGAGTCTTTAAAAAAATGTTATCATGATAAAGATGATATTAAACTAATAAATAATCATTTTTTAAAAATTATTAATTATTATAATTATAATTTTTTTAAGTTATATCAATCTTGTATCACATCTGAAAATAAAAAATATAGTGAATTAAGAATTAAATCTATTCTTGGTCCTTTTATTTTAAATCATATAAAAAATTAAGTTTTTTAATAAAACTTAATAGTCCTAAGACTTATAATATAATATACTTTGATCTATGTGGGTTTTTGTTAAAAGATATACATTCAAATATTGGCCTTATTATGCTGTAGGTTTTTTATTTTTAATTATTACTAATTATATTTCAACATTAATTCCTTTATTACTTAAAAATGTTTTGGATTTGATTCTTATTCCAAGTACTACTTTTTCAATTATTCGACCAACATTATTAGCGATTGTTTTTTATGCCGTAATTCTTGCTTTTACTCGAACCTTATCAAGGGTTTTAATTTTTATAGCAGGAAGACGTGTTGAATTTGACTTAAGAAATGATTTGTTTAATACATTTTTAACATTATCAGATCGTTTTTTTAGAGGTGAAAAGATTGGAGATTTAATTTCACGAATGATAAATGATATGCAGAGTTTACGTGCAACTGCAGCTTTAGGTTTTTTACATATTATTAATACCATTATGATTTTTAGTTTTGTTTGTTATCAAATGATCTCTATTAATTTGAAACTTACATTATTTATGCTTATTCCCATCCCTTTGATGCTTCTTGTAGTAAAATTATTTGTTAAAGAATTTTATATCTCTATTAAACAAACTCAAGAAGTTTTGGGTGATGTTACACATTTTTTTGTTGAGACTTTAACACATATAAAAATAGTTAAAAGTTATGTTGCTGAGTCAAAAATGATTAATATTTTTGACCCATTAAATGATTTGTTTTTCAAAAAAAGTATTAAGCAAGCTCGTATTCGAACTGCAATTTTCCCATTTATTGCAATTGGAGGAAGTTTAGGTCAAATATTTTTATTATTGATAGGTGGGCAACTTATTATTGAAGAAAAATTAAGTATTGGTGATTTTGTAGCTATGAGTAGTTACGTTGCTCTTTTAGCTTGGCCGACTGCATCATTGGCTTGGATTATTAATATTATTCAGAGAGGAAAATCTTCTTGGGCAAGAATTTCAAAAATTTTTAATGAGAAAGTTGATTTTCCAATCGAATCCTCAAATGGGTCTAGCCAATTGACATCTCAGATTATTCCTTCTGTTAAGTTAAATAATTTATCTTTTTCTTATTCTAAAAACGGAAACTCAACTGATAAAGTCTTAGAAAATATTTCTTTTAAAATAAAAGCCGGTTCTGTCTTGGGTGTTTTTGGTCCTTCAGGGTCTGGAAAAACAACTTTAGCTCGTATTTTAGCTGGAACAGAGCTATTAGATAATGACAAATATTTTATAAATGGTCATTGTTTTAATACCTGGGATGTTAAAGACTTTAGGTCACAAATTTCTTATGTTCAACAAGAGCCATTTCTATTTTCTGTTCCCGTATCAGAAAATGTCGATTTTCAAGAAACTGATCATGATCATGAAAAAATAAAGGCGATGACGGATTTGGCTGTTGTGAGTGCTGATATTGAAACTTTTACTGAGCAATATGACACCTTAATTGGTGAAAGAGGCGTTGTTTTGTCAGGTGGACAAAAAACAAGATTAGCCTTATCTAGAGCTCTTTTTAAACCACATAGTTTTCTGATACTTGATGATGTTTTATCTGCTGTCGATCATGAAACAGAACAGCAGCTTATTGCTAATCTTCAAAAAGATAAGGATGTTAGAACAACCATTATTATCTCACATAGAATTAGTGCATTAACTCATTGTGATCATATTATTGTATTAGATAAGGGCCGTATTATTGACCAAGGGAATCATAATGAATTGATTAAAAAAGATGGTTTATATAAATTTTCTTGGCAATATCAAAAAATGACAAATGAATAAAATAAAAAAAGATAAACAATATTTGTATCATTATTGGAAATACTTGAAGAGGTATAAGTATCTTTTACTAATTGGTCTTATTTTAATTCCATTGATTGCTGCCTTTCACATTGTTCAACCTTATATTATTAAACTTGCCATCGATGATTATATAATTCCTGGGGATTTGGGTGGTCTTTATTTAATGGTTGTTTTATTTTCTGGTGCTATTGCATTAGATTTTGGAGCAAAAACACTTCAAATGTATATATTTCAATATATCGGTCAAAAGACAGTGATGGATATAAGAAAAGACTTGTTTGTTCATGTGTTAAATTATTGTCCTGGTTATTTTGATAAAACACCTATTGGAATTACAATTTCAAGATTAACTTCTGATATTGAATCTTTAAATGAAAGTTTTTCTTCTGGTTTGGTTACGTTAATTGCAGATTTTTTAACTTTAATAGGTATTATAGCAATGATGTTTTTGTTAAGCCCTAAATTAACTTTTATTACATTGTTGATACTCCCTCCAATGGCTTTAATTGTTAATTTTTTTAGAATAAAACTTCGCTTTTATTTTGATATTATTCGATCAACAATTGGTCGAATGAATGCTTATATTCAAGAACAATTACAAGGTATTATTGTTTTACAGTTATTTATGCAAGAATTAAATAGTTATAATCGCTTTAAAAAACTAAATAAGCGCTATTACTCCTCTACCATTTCATCTGTAACTTATGATGCAATGTTATATTCATTAATAGATATGATCAATGTAATTGTGATTTCAATAATGATTTGGTATGGATTTGGTCAATATCAGTTAGATCTAATAACAATTGGTGTATTAGTTGCATTTATCGATTATATTCATCGTTTTTTTATGCCTTTAAAAGAAATTTCTAATAAATTTGCTGTTTTGCAGCATGCTTTAGCAGCTCTTGAAAAAATATTTGGAACATTTGAATATAAAGATAGTCTTAAAGAAGGAGATACTGTTTTAGTTGATCAAAAACCAATAGTCAAATTTAAAAATGTATCTTTTGCTTATAAAGGATTTGAAGATAAGCAAATTTTAAATAATATTAATTTCACTATTCAACCAGGCCAAGTATTTGCATTAGTTGGTCCAACTGGGTCTGGTAAAACATCTATTTTAAAATTACTTGGTCGTTTATATGATGGTTATAAGGGGGCAATTACTTTTGGAGATACTGAGATTTCTAATTTAAAAATTGAAAGTATTCGTTCAAAAATTTCAATTGTTACTCAAGACATATCATTATTTTCAGAATCTATCCAATTTAATATTTGTTTAGGTGATGATTCTATAGATCAAGAACGAATGATTTGGGCAGCAAAAACAGTTCAGGCTCATGATTTCATTATGTCTTTACCGGATCAATACAATACCATTTTGGATAAAGGATCTAAATCGTTGTCTACTGGTCAAGCTCAACTTATTTCTTTTGCTAGAGCGTTGGCTTCTAAAGCACCTATCTTACTATTAGATGAAGCTACTTCCGCGGTAGATTCTTTATCAGAAAAGTATATTCAAGATGCTTTACAGGCTTTATTTAAGTATAAGACGACTTTGGTTGTTGCTCATAGACTGTCTACTATTCAGCATGCTGATAAAATTTTAGTTTTAAATAAAGGTGAAATTATTGAACAAGGTACACATTCTGAATTAATGCAGCAGGATGAGTTTTATGCTAAGCTATTTAATATGCAATTTGCGAGTCTATAAAAAGGAGATTTCTAATATATGGAGAAATATTTATTGTCTCTTTTTACTCCTGAAAAAATTTCTGATATAAATAATTTTGTTTTTTCTAAATTTGATACTCATTTAATGCCATTATATTGTTCGGTTGATATTCGTGACGCAGGTTTCAAAACAGCTGTTGTTGATACAAATTTATTCCCTGCTGGATTTAATAATTTAAATAAAAATAATGAGGAACTTATATCAAATGAATTTAAAATGATTATTTCTGAAAAAGTTGGACCAGTAAAAGAGCTTTTATTAATTGTTGAAAGTAATACAAGAAATAAATGGTATTTAGAAAATGTTGCTCATTTAAAGCATTATTTAAATATGGCAGGTTTTAACGTTACGATTTCAGCTTTTTTAGACGAATATTCTGATGCATGTCAAAATCAAGGTTATACTGAACTAGAAAGTCAAAGTGGAGAGACTTTAAAAATTGAATGTACAAATAGAGTTGCTGAATCATTTGAAAACAAAAAACGTCATTTTGATTTAATTATTTTAAATAATGATTTGATGTCAGGTATTCCAAGCTTATTAAATAAATTTGATATACCTATATTACCTAAAGCTCATTTAGGATGGCATTCTCGTTTAAAATCTGATCATTTTGATCATGTTAGTCAAGTTTTATCTGACTGTTCCAAGGTTGTTGATTTTGACCCTTGGTTATTATCTTGTTATCAGACTCATGTAGAAGAAGCTAATGTAATGATTGATTCCGATATTGATCGATTGGCTAATCATGTTCAGCAGCTTATTGATAAAATGCAAAAAAAATATAACGAATACGACATCAAAGAAAAACCTTTTGTAATGATGAAAGCTAATTCAGGAACATATGGAATGGGTGTGATGAATTTTGATAATGGTGAAGATGTTCTTAAAATGAATCGAAAGACTAAAAATAAATTATCAAAAGGAAAACATTCGTCTCATATTTCAAGCTTTTTAATTCAGGAAGGTGTTCCTACACGTTTAAAAGTTAACGATAAGGTGGTAGAGCCATGTATGTATTATATTGGTCACGAGTATGCCGGGGGCTTTTTTCGTACTAATGAGCTTAAAGGAAGTAAGCAAAATTTAAATTCTTTAGGAATGGGCTTTGCTCCATTATCTGATGATATAGATACTTCATTTGAACTTTACAAATGCTTAGCTCGAATTTCTATTCTTGCTGTAATAATGGAGACTTAATTTGAATATAATTTTTTTGATGGATCCTTTAGAAAATATTATTCCAGAAAAAGACACTTCTTATGTTTTGATGCTTGAGGCAGAAGCAAGAGGCTGCTCTGTTTACTATTGTGATAAATATGGAATTGCTCGATATGAGGAAAAATTGCGTTTTCATGTTCAGAAAGTGACGTCGCATAAATCAGATTCATCTTTATTTAATGTAGAAGATTCCGTTATTTTAACAGAAGATGATGTTGATGTTGTATTTATAAGAACGGACCCTCCTTTTGATGATATTTATTTATATCATACTTGGATGTTAGATTTGCTGCCTAAACGAGTCAAGGTTGTTAATTCTCCACGTGGTATAAGAACTATGAATGAAAAAATTTGGTTAAGTCGATTTCAAGATCTTGTACCCCCTACTTTAATTACAGCTCGAAAACAAGATATTATCGATTTTATCAAGACATATAAAACTATTGTTATTAAACCTACAAATGGATATGGTGGACAAGAAGTTTATGTTGTTCAAGAAGATTCTATGAATCTAAATGTTATTATTGAAACGATTACAAAATATGAAACGTCACCGGTTATTGTTCAGAAATATATTAAAGAAGCAGAAATTGGTGACAAACGTATTTTGTTGTTAAATGGTGAACCTTTGGGTGCTGTTTTAAGGGTGCATTCTGAAATAGATCATAGAAATAACTTTTTTGCTGGTGGTCATCCTGAAAAAACAACAATTACGGAACATGACCAAGCAATTATCTCAGTTATCCAACCTCATATTAAAGAGTTAGGTTTGTTTTTTGTTGGTATTGATATAATTGGTGATTATTTAATCGAAATTAATGTAACATCCCCTACTTGTTTACAAGAAATGAATCGTTTGAATAATGTGAAGCTTGAACAACAGATATTTGATGCTTTAATGATTTAAAATCGTATTTATTTTTTTTGTTTTTTAGTTTAATATCAATTTTACTTTTTATTTTATGAGTTTTAATTGTTAAAAATAATATCTATAAATCCATTTAAAAAAACTAAAGAAACCTTATTAGATCCTGAAGAAATATATTCTTATATTAATGATCAAGTTTTCCAGATAAACTTTTTGATTAATGCAACTTCAAAAACAAAAATACTCAATAAGATTAAAGATAAATTTCTAACTTTTCAATCAAGGGATCAACTATTTAAAAAACATCGATCTTATTTTTTGAAATTTCTTTTTTTTGATTGTAAAACTCTTTTTGAAAAAAAACATTTAGCTATTATTAAAGAAGATATTGTTGAATCTATGATTGGTTTTTTCGAGGATAGAGAATTTTTAGTTTCTTTTTTAATTGAAAAATCAAATGATCAGTTAAAATTAGACTTAACATCTAAAGAAGATAATTATACTTATGAGCTATACAAGGATTATTTTAACAAAGTTGATTTTAATTTATTTA
>CEOK01014275.1_pt1 | contig 11658 bp, 18 predicted proteins | sample 427001 | NCBI WGS metagenome assembly CEOK01 (sample SAMEA2591108, study PRJEB7988) | marine metagenome | isolation source: saline water (ENVO:00002010), including | reverse complement strand
TCTTGCAGTTGCTAACGCTGTAGCTGTAGCTGCATTACCTGTAATGTCACCAGATGTTAAAGCAAGCGTTCCTGTTGTGGCTGGTAAAGTAACAGTCTGATTACCGCTAAAGTTTGCATGAGCAGGTGCTTGTAATCTTAAATAATGTGCGTTGCTGCTTTCACAATAAAGGTCTATATAAGATTGTGTCCCACCGTTTTTAATTGAAATAGCACCTTGCGATATACTTACACCGTCTGTTCCTCCAAAAGTAGATGTGCCTGTAAAGCTTGGATTATTAGCAGTATTAATAGTTGGGCTGGTAAGTGTTTTATTTTCTAGCGTGTCTGTCGTTGTTAAGCCAACTAGCGTATCGGTGGTGGCTGGTAAAGTTAAAGTTATGTTACCGCCAAAAGCAGAATGAGCTGGAGCTTGTAGCCTTGCATAATGTGCGTTTGACGACTCACAATAAAAGTCTATATAAGATTGTGTGCCACCGTTTTTAATTTTTATTGCTCCCTGTTCTATAACAACACCATTTGTAGAGCCACCGCCAACACCTAAAGAAGTTGTAATCTCTGTAGCTGCTGGCAAGCCAATCGTTATTGTTCCTGAACTTTCTGCTACTTCTACTTCATTAGAAGTGCCTGCAAAATTAATCGTGCCACCTAAAGATATGGCAGTTGAATTGATACCAGCACCAACCGTAATAGATGAGTTAGCTAGTTTAGAGTTTGCAATAGAACCAGCTAACATAGCGTTAGTTACACCTGATGCTTTGACGTTTAGCGTATTATTAAGGGAATTAATTTCTATAGAACTATCGTCTACTAATACAGATAAATCTATTGTGCCATCGCTATCTTCGTAACCAACCGAGATACCATTCTCAGTATTAGATGAAAACATAGGTCCTACTATGTCTTGTACGCTTTCAGCAACTAAACTAGCTGACAAAGTACCACTAGCTAAATTAGTAAGTGTGACATTACCTGTAAGATCACCGCCTAATGTGATGACGGGTGATTTATTTATAGTTACAGCAGATGCAATATCTCCACCGTCAATATTAAGTGATACGGCTGTACCAGTACCACTAAAGATTGCATCAATAGCATCTAAGTTAGCGTTTAACTTTTGTCCCCAGTTGGTAGAAACATCTAGCTCTGGTTTAGTTAATGATAAATTTGTTGTTGTAGTATCTGCCATTACGCTGAAGCCTGCCTATCTAATTCTGTCCATGTGCCTGCTGAAACCGTTTGTTCTGTCCAAGTTGGAGTAGCAACTGTTTGTTCTGTGTAAGTTGCAGCAGCAACATCTTCTGGCTCCCATTTTAAACCACCAAGAGAAACAAAACTACTTGTTCCTGATACATCTGCTGTTGATGTTCTTAATACTGAACTAGCAGAAACTAAAGCAGAAACACCTGTTACATCGGAAGCACCTAAAAAAACTATTCTTGGGGTAGCTGCTAGACTAGAAACTGCCGATATAGTAGAAGCACCTAAATCTATTTGTATACCAACAGCGACAATACTTGTCGTGCTTATAGTTGCTGCATCGCTGTTAAGTATTTTTAAACCATCAGCAGATACGCTAGAAACAAGGCTTACAGCACTAGCACCTAGATTAATTTTACGACCATCAGCAGTAAAAGCTGATACACCTGTAACAGCTACAGTTCCTAATTCGTATTGTAGGTTATTCCAGTAAGACTTGTTGTAAGACCCAAAGTTATATGCTTGTTCAGCCATTACTCTAGGTTAGGGTTATATCTACATCCCCAGCATTAAATCTAAATACATCTCCAGTAGAGACAGTTTTTGAAGTTGTTAAGTTTGCGTATGCTAATAAATTACCGCTTGTGCTGGCATCAAATATACCTACAGCAACAACAGTTCCATAGTTTGCCGTTGCAGTTGGATATTCTACCGAAGCAGAGTTAGTTGCTAATGTGCTTGTTCCTGATACAGAAAATGTTATAGATTGCCTAGCATAAGCACCACCAGAAACTTCAGTTCCACCACCAGTATCAGATGGAGCTACAGTAAATAAAGCAGCATACACGGTTGTTGGTGAAGTGTACGCTGTGTTTGTAAAAACGTGCTTTAATAAAGCATCTTCTAAATAATCAGTAAATCCAGACATTTTTTCCTCTAATTAGAATCCATATAGTATATATTCTTTTTAGCTCTTCCGTAAGTTCTTCTTCTTTGCATTAAAGAGCCTTTACCAAATTCTTTTCTTTCTTGTTGCATCCTTACTTCTTCTAATGCTTTTTCAAATAATTGACTAAACATTGTTACTCTTTCATCTTCCATTAAAAATATAGAAGCATGTTTTAAAGCACCGTATAAATAAATATCAGGGTGATTATCAAGTACAAAGTTAGTTGTATTAGAATCACTTAGTGCATCAACTTTTGCATAATAAGTTAATTGTACTGTGTATGCTTGATCTGGCGTAGGTGCAAATTCCATTGTTTTATCTACTAAAGCAAAGTAAATAGGTTGACCAGTTGTATTGTCATTTGATGCTCTATATAAATCTAGTGATTCAATAGATTGTTGCATCAACGGTTTAAAATCATTTGATGTAACTTCTACGTTTATAGCTTGTAACCAGTCAGTTGGTAGCGATAAATACTGAGCATCAGCAGTTGCCGTAGCTCTTTTAACCATGTCAGCAGTTCTTAATCTTCTGTTAAGTTCGCCTTCGGTTTGGTCAATAAACATATCAATATTAGATGTTAAATCTGATCTATTAAGAAAACTTGCTATGTTTGTTTTTAATTCTGAATAATTCATACTTTGCCTTGCCAAGTTCTAAAAACTTTATTGTCTGGATCGTTCAGCCACTTCTTCCATTTAGCCTTATCTTTAACCCAGCCTTCTCGCATCGCCTTTTGATATATTACCATAGGAACTTCTGCAACATGCCTAAAATCTTTTCCGGGTTTGTTTTCTGCAAGGGCTTTGCAATGCTCTATAACTGGTTGTATGTCTTGTTTTGTATGATAAATAATTTTGTCATCTTCAGTAATAAACTCTGAAGTTGAGCCAGTCTTTGAGTCTATGAGAGTTCTTTTTGTCATTTTATAAAAAGGGAGGGTTTTACCCCTCCCTAATTATTTATGCTTATGATGTGCTTAAGTCAGCAACTACACCGTGTGCAGCTTCATTACTTACTTCTAGCCCATACTCAGCAACGATCATTTTAGTTTCAGCGTCACCGATTGTAGCAATGTCGATAGTTTCAAAGTTTCTTAAGTAAGATACTTTAGCAAACTCAGGATCAACTAACAGAACTGTTCTCTCTCTTGATCTGTTGGAAGGAACTATTTTTAGTTCTCCAAAGTCAGAAGAGTAGATAGCTACTGAAGCTTCTACTGTGTTTGCGTCTACGAATTGCCTAGCTTGTGATCTACCAGTAAAACCAGAGATGACTTGTTTGTTGTGCGGACCAACAATAGCCATGTTTGGTTCAGCTCCGTTAGAGAACATAAGCTCTAAAACATCTTTTAAAAGAGTTTCAGTTAGAGCTCTTTGAGTTCCGTCTGTAGGAGCAGCACCGCCACCTGTAGAAGCACCAGAAGTTCCTCTTGAGTCATTAGAAGTAATCCAAGACTCGAAACCACCTGTTACTCTTGCAGTAGTAGCGTTACCTGTAGTTTTAGCACCTTTTTGACATAGAGCTTCTTCCATGTCTCTTTTAAGTGCTTTAGCCATGATAGCTAACTGGTGAGCCATTTCTGATCTCTTACCAGCAGCATCAGACGCTTCTTGCGAACCTGTTACAGTTGCATCTCTGTATGAGATTTGACATACGTTACTTACCCTTGAAGTAGCAGTTGAACTAGCTCTTGAAAGTTCAAAACCTTCTAACTGTCCAGCACCACTTGGTGTAGGTAATGATTCTGTTTGCCAATCAAATACCACATTTTTTACATTTCTAGTTCCGATTGAACTCATAAACGGAGTTTGCATAGGAGAGATGTTGTAAATAATATTACTTAAATCTTCTCTGTCAGCAGTAGCCGTATAAGTATCAAACGCATTTGTGACTTTCGCCATAATTAACCTCGTTAAATAAGTTGTTCAAATACTTTAGCTGCATCTGAAACTTTTCCAGATTTAGCCAACCTTTGTTTTGCTTTCTTAACAGGCGTTACCGTTTTGTTTTTAGTTACAGCTCCGGGTCTTGCTACACGGGACTTAGCCTTTTGTGTAGGTTTCTTTTTAGAAGCTTCCTTGGTTTTGTCATATAACCATGCTTTTCTCAAAACATTTAACAATCTCCAATCGTACACTTGACTTAACTCTTCTTGAGTAAACTCTAAAGAATTAATTGCATATTGACTTATTTCAGCTTTCTCAGCCTGAGCTGTCTCAGCTTTTTGCCATTCGGGAACAACTTCTAAAAGTCTTTGCTCACCAGCCTTAACAGAGTCATTTAGTTCTTTCATCTGTTTTTCGTACTGTTCCTGTTGTAACCTTTTTTGTTCAGCTTCAACAGCAGCTAGTTTCTCTTTCTTTTGATCCCATCTATGCTTTTCTCTAGTGTATTCTAATGGGTCTTGTTCATATAACTCATCCCAATTCGGCTCTTCACCGAAAACACTTTGTAACTGTTGTTCCATTTTTGGTAACAGTTCTGTATAGATCGCATCTCTCTCGGTAACTTCATTAAGTTTTTGTTGTAGAGTTTTTTGCTCTTCCGCTAACTTCTGAGTTTTGCGAGTGTAATCTTGCTGACGAGAATAGCCGTTGCGTAGTTCATCGAGTGTGACCTCTTGTTCTATACCATCTATCTTGACAGTATAAAGTTCAGGTTGCTCTTGTTCTTCCTCAACTTCTGTTTGTTCTTCGTCTTCATCTTCTGTTTCTTCATCGTCATCTTCCAACTCGTCTTCCGACTCATCTTCAAATTCTTCTTCCAAAACATCTTCTTCGGGAGATTCTTCAATCTCCTCGACTGTTTCTTCTTCGATCGGTTGCTCTACTTTTTCCTCTTCAGGAGTAAGAAAACCCTCTAAGGCTGAAACAGCTTTATCCATTTCAGTCTGTAAAGCAATCGGCTTTGCGTTATTGCTCATAAAAACCTCCAAGTTTTAGAATATTTTATACTAAGAGAGGATATTATCCAATGCTACGTATTTTATTTATGTGTGTTTTTGTAAGTTTGCCTTTCTCGACAATGATGCGTAAATGCTTTTCTATCTCAGGGATAAGCAATATAGCTTTGTGTAAGGATTCTCTTAGGTCTTTTTCTTCTTCAGTTGTACTGCTTAACCAACGAGTAACGTAATCGTTCTTTAAGTTCTTAAGTGCTTTCTGAAAAATGTCGCTTTCTAATATTTGTTCTGCTTGTGCAGACTCTACTACTTCTTCGTGTGTTGCCATTAAAATAAACTACTATATGCGATTGGTAACAGTAGGGATATGATGATTCCTGCTATCCACCATAATCTTTGTGAATTTGCTTCCATTAATGCTTCGATACGGTCAAATCTTTCGTAGGCGTTTTTCCAGCGTTCACCACACACTTGTTCATGGGTTTCTATCTGGCTTGCTACTTGATTCACAGTTGTTCTCGGCATTAATAACTCCATACAGTTGGTCTTACTTTATTATCTTCTTCAGATGCTATATCTAAATGAATAAAACGAATATTGCCTTTTTGATTCACACCAATACCAGTAAAACCATATTTTTCTGCATTAGCTATAATTTTATACGCTTGTTCCCCTCGACACAATATATCTACCGCAAGTCCCATAGCATGCGTTCCTAGTCTTGGTTTTTTGATTTCTGCAGGATGTTCCATACAGCGATAACCAGAAGTTATAACAAATGGAAAGCCTAGATCAGATCGTAATGCTTGCAATCTATCTATCAAGTCATAATTAATATTATTTTCACCGCAATGCGAACAAGCAAATTCATCTAGTTCAAAGTTTTTCCAAGCCATTAGTTTCCCTTTGTTACTTTTTCTTTCTTTTCAAAAGTCCTGAGTCCTGCCATTCCGAGCATAGCCATAAGTATGGTTGATAATTGACTAAAATCAAACTCTGGTAATTCAACCTGAATCCCAGCTATACCGACAGCAAACTGAATCATAGGTGCAAGAATAAAGTGATACATCATAGCTAGACTACATACCCAGCCGACAGATGGTCGCCACCCAGCCACAAACCAGTTTTTACTAGCTGCTTCTATTTTATTAACTTCTATTTGAGCAAGGTTAGCAGTTTGTAATTGAGTCTTGAGTTCATGCTCAAGAGTCATCTTTAAGTTTTTGTCGGCAACAAATTTATTGAGTACGTTGCCCGCAATACCAACAACTGAGTTTGTAATAGGGTCTGGCATTAGTCTTTCCTCTTATCTTTTTGATTTGCTTTAGCTATTTTATCTTTTTCTATTAAGTTTGGCACACCTAGAATAGTTTTTAAAAGTATGTCTTGCCTAATGATTTCATTATCAACAGAACGTACTCTATCAATTAACTGAATTAGTATTTGTGTTTGGGAATCTAATTTAGAGTCTAATCTTTTCTCTACGGCTTGTAATGACTCGTTTATCTTATCGTCAACTACGTCTATCTTTTGTTCCATACCGTTGACTATTTTATTGAGTAATTTCCATAAGAAAAAACCTAACCCAAGCGTAGCTGCTATAGGAAAGCCTACTTCATTTATTATGGTTACAATTTCATTCATAGCCTTTAACGAAGGCTATATTATTTGTGCTTTTTCTGTACTTCGAACTCAGCGTTTAAAGAAGCTCCCTTATGGGGTACAAACTTACCTTCGTGTTTCATAAGTTTATAGTTTTTACCGCTTTTCATAAAGTGATAACCTTTTGGAGCTTTTACTTTCTTTTTCACTTTTTCTTTTTCTTAGCCTTAAGTTTTTTGAAGTCAGCACCAGTTATCTTGTTTCTAGGTTTAGCAACTCTAGCTAACTTCTTTTGCTTAGGTGAATATTTTTTCATTGGCATATTAGTACCCGTATTTTTTAGATTTAGTTTTTTTCTTTTTCATAGCAGGTTTTTTAGCCGGCTTCTTTTTCATTCCATGTTTCATTTTTTACCTCGTTTTGATTTTTTTGGTCTTAGTAAATCTGAGTCAGCTTTACGAGCACCACCTTTACCAGTAGCAAAAGATCGAACTCGTCCTGCAGCCCATTGATGTGCAGATACGCCCGGTCTTGAACCACTTGAATAGTATGCTCCTAAACCTCTTTTGTAAACTTTGCCTAGTGTGCTTTTTGATATACCGCTTGATTTAGAATATTTATCTATAACTGCTTGCTTACTTCCTGCCATCTTTTGCTCTTTGTTTAGATATTTTATTCATCATTGCAGGAGTTAGTTTACCCATCTTGTAGAGCTTCATAGTATTTAATATTTCGGTTTCTCTCTTTTTAGGTTTCTTAGAACCTTTGACATACTTCTTAGGTACGCCCCTTTTTGTTTTTGCTACTTTAGGAAATTTTCTTACCATTTTACTTTATCCGCCCAATACGCTGCTGACATTTTACCTTTTGCTATATTTTTAGCGTGTCTAGCTTTGAATGATTTACGTTTTGCTTTCATTCTTGCTGACTCACCAGCTTTCGGTTTACCTGCTGTTTTAGCTCCTTGCTGTCCAAACCTTATAGTTTTTATTTTATCACCTTGTTTGGCAACTACAACATGAGATTTCTTTGGATGATTTGGTGTTCTTTTTGGTTTGTTATAATCAGACACACCTGCTTTTGTCAATCTTGAATCTTTCATTAATGAATTGTTTTTTCTTCTAAATGAATTATTTCAGAATCTTCATTTATTCTATTATCAAATAAAAACATCATTAATTCAAAAGCTTTTTCGGCTGACTCTGCTTTGATATCACTACCAATGTAAACGTAGTCACCTTCTAAAACTTCTAGGTCGTATAATTTATTGTTGCGTCTGGTCATCAGTAAACAAGCCTTGTGCGTTAATCTTTGCTGCTTCTCTAATAATTTCTCTATCTCTTTCCATGATAGCATTTATTTCAGCAATGTTAACTTGCGTTCCATACTTGGCTTGTAACTCAGCAGCCTTCAATCTAATCTGTGCTTCTTCGATATCTCTGTTTCTATCATCGTCCATGATGATTTTCATTCTATCGGTTTCAGCATCTATCATAGCTTTTTGAGCTGAGACTTGTGCTTTTTGCATTTCTGCTTGTGCCAACATTTCTTCAGCAGATGGTTGTTCTTGCTGTGGTTGTGGTGGCATTGGTGGAACTTGTGCGTTGATAAAGTTAGTTGTGTCTTTAAAACCAGATAACTCTATATAACGACTAAGTGTATTGGCATACTGTTGTAAGCTAACTAATGGATTGTTTGGTCCTAGTAGTTGCAGTATTTGTTCTTGTTTAGCACTTAAGTTAATTAGCGTAGCCATTTTCTCTTCATCGTTAGATTTACTTAGTCCAACATTTACTACCATGTCTTTATCTGAATCCCAGTATCTAGGATCGACTGGTACAAACTCATTGTTAAGTCTGAATACGTCTTGAGCGTCTTGATGTTTGATAACCAAACTATTAACTAATTTAAATAATTCTTTCATGCCGCCTTCAGCAAAGTGACGGCAGATAAGTTCGATTCTACCTTGAGCTCCACTCATCGTAGCTGCAACGGCAGCTTTCGTAGAACTTTGTAGTGCATCAGCATTTAAACCAGCACTTGCTTTAGAAACACCGGTTCTGTTTTCTTTTGATTCGTCTAAGTAACCAAGAACAGGAAAGGCTTCTTTACCAACAAACGGTACCGAAAAAGGTTGCACCATGCCCGGTGCTCGCATCCTAATCGGTTGTCCTATATCGGTGTTTAACACATCGTCTATGTTTACTTGTCCTTCGACAATACCCATTCTAGGGAAGATTGCATGACCTAAAGAATCTAAAGTGTCACGCATGATTTGTGATTTAGCAGCTTGAATTGGTTTTAAATAGTCTGCTGGACATGAGCCGATTGCCGTGTGTGGTTCAGGGTCAGGACAAAACGAAACAATCGGCAAGTCATCAAACGGTTCTACACTAAGAACGTTAAGACTTTCTCCAGCAGTACAAACTCTAACTCTTTCATCTATACCGTCACCATCTAAATCAAAAAATAAATAGTGCTCAATGTAGAGTACGTCTTTGCCGGCAGCGTCATCTCTATCCGGATAAACCATGTTATCAAACGGATTTCTAGCTTCTTGCTCTTCGTAAGCTTGTGGGTCTAGATAACTGCCACCGGCTCCTGCGTATTGCTCAATCTCTTCTATGTCGTAACCCATAGCAACTAAATCGGATACCGACTTAATCATTCTATGAGCAACGTAACTTGATTCTGCTAATGAACGGGCGTGTCTAGCTACCAAGACCTCTTCAGGGGGTATAGATTCTATGCAGACTTGGTTTTTTGCTTTGACACGCCTGATTGTTAAATCGTAACTTACGGGTTGTTCTTGGGTAACTTCTTCACCGGTCTCTGGGTTCATCATAGTTACCGATTCCATTTTGACTGACTCAGAAATAATTTCTACGTCTGGGTCCATAATTAAACCTTGGTATTGAATCGGAGTAATATCGGTGTATTCGTGCGTAGAAGCTGACATACTGTCATCCCAGAACGCTTTCACGTACCCAGTCTTACGCACTAACGCATCCTTGAAGACATCGTATAAAATTTTAAATCCGGGGTTTTTCTCTTGAACTATATAATTGATGTAATTAGTTTGTTGTTCGGACGCAGGAATATCTTCTGCACTTTTTGGGACAAACTCAACTACCTTTTTCGTACCAAAGAAAGTACGCATGATAGACGGTAACATGAAGAGTATGGTGTCACGTACGTCCGTTGATACGTAGTAGGATTGTAAAGTGCTAGTACCTTCTGGTTCGTTGCCTAAATAATATTCTGTAGACTCTGCTCTCTCTTCACCAACTTGATGGATAAAGTCTTTAGCATCTTCCATCTCAGCCTTAAGAACGGCTGACAGTTGTTCATCTCTATAAGCTTGTTCTTTATCAGCGTCTTCTGCTGACATCTTTTTTTCTTTTTCTGCCATATTATCCTACACGCAATATTCGTGATTTTAGCGGTTTGTTGAAATTATAACCCATAAAGCTTTGGCTGCCACTAAAACTTGCTGCCGAACCAGCCATCGTCAAAGCAAGTGCATCGGCTTTGTCTGGTGATTTTAAACCTCTGCGTTTCATTTCTTCTTTGGATTCTATTTTAATTTTACCGGTAGAAGTATATTTGTATGACGGTGCTGCTAACTCAGCAACTAACTCATCATCGTTAGGTATGCGACAGTCTCTACTTGCTAACCAGTCTTTAATACTAAACCAAAGTTCAGCTCGCAAGTTTAAATAATTTTTTTTCGTTGACGGTGCTTCGGAAACATTGACTCCACGCACGGGTAAGTTTTGCTCACGCAAACGATCGACCACGCCCGCACCCAAACCAATGACATCAACTAATATTTCTTGTGGTCTCTCAATAACCGTACAGTCATCGTATTTATTTTTTACTATGCCACAAAGTTGCATCAAGTCCATAGAACCAAAAGTTTCTATATTTAAAACTGTATTCCCCTGACGCACGCACAAAGCGGAATTATCACCACCGAAACGAGCGACATCTAAACCCCACAATATTGGTTCACCGGCTGTTAAGGCAACGTCTCTTTCTACGGCTGCACGCACTAACTCCATCGGAATAACCGTATCATCATCGGCACGGGGAAACTCACCCATAACTTCAACCCTAGATACAGTAGAGTCTTCCCCGTATTGTTCTATCATTCTTTGGAACAGTTCTTTATCAGTACCCTCTACGTTTCGGGAATCTATTTGCTCCGTACGCCAGAACTGACGATTGCTATTGAAACAATCATAAAACGGTCCCGTGTTTCTACGTGGGTTGGAGAAACAGAACCAATAACGATCTTTCGTGGGTTCTGAAAAGAACCCTTCGGATACTGAATATATTGGTGATGGTATACCAGATGCTTCATCCATAATTAAACAAACACCGTAGTTAGAGTGAATACCAGCAAAAGCGTCAGGATTCTCTTCACTCCATAGTTGTGCTTGAGCGTAGTAATAGCCAGTATCTATTTTTAAATCTCTAATTAGAGCTTCTTCAAACCATTGTGCTGGTTTTATGGTTGTTGCTGTTTTAGAAAACCAATGTGAGTTGATTGCTAATGTTAGCCATTTACCTAATTCAGCCCATGTTCTACTTCTAAGCTGTTGTTCTGTGTTTGCTGTAACAATAATAGTAGAACCAAGTCTGGTTGATAGCATCCATAGTATTAACCATGCAACTAAAGCTGATTTACCTATACCACGTCCAGAAGCTACAGCTAGCCTGAACATCTCTGGCATATCTAATCTTTGGTTTCTTTGAATATGCGTTGTAATTTCTCGCAAAATTTTTTCTTGCCACTTCCTTGGTCCTTCAAAGTCTTCAAGGGGGGTATCCTTTACTCCCCAAGGGAAGGTAAATTTGACGAAATTGTACGGATCATCCTTGATGTTCATTGACCACATCTCGGTCATTAGCTTAGTTTCTTGGTCTGCTGAATATTTCATAAAAAATTATCTATATTGTTATATATATAACGCATGTACTGCCTAGAAAAAGGGGGG
>CEOK01069618.1_pt1 | contig 11660 bp, 15 predicted proteins | sample 427001 | NCBI WGS metagenome assembly CEOK01 (sample SAMEA2591108, study PRJEB7988) | marine metagenome | isolation source: saline water (ENVO:00002010), including | reverse complement strand
AATACTGTTTCATTTCCCCACGTGCTTCAGCATCACGGACATATTTGTTCCAACGTTTTACTGCTTGTTGCTTTTTACGATTACGTTTTGCACTAGGCTTTTCGTAATACTGTTGCTTTGCTAATTCTTTTTGGAAATCTGATTTTTCCAACTTACGTTTTAAAATACGCAATGCTTTACCAACATCACCATTTCTAACTTCGACTGCCGCTTTGAACTTATCTAAATAATGTCCTTCTTTCTTTGGCTTGTCATCTCGCCTCTTATTGTTCCACTGTTTTGTGAAATCTTTATTTCCTTGTCTATTTCTAGGTTTGTTCAACTTTTACCTCTAAGTTTAATTTTATAATCTGAATCAATCTTTTCATTACCGTTAGTATATACTAATGTAGGATAACTGTCAACCGATTTTGTTGGATATTGTTTAAAGAAAACGTTCTTGACCCCATTTTCCTTGAGTTTAGGCGCTCTATACATAATATTGTGTAAACTGTTTTCCACTATGGATTTAAGTCCTCTCGCACCTGTTTTACGTTTTGATGCCATTTTGGCAATGTCTTTGATATATTGTTTTTCAAATGTTAATTCTATATCATCATATTCTAATAACTGTTTGACTTGCGGTAAAATACTTGCTTTACTGTTTAAAAGTATTTTTTCCATGTCTTCTTCTGTAAGGTCTTCTAGAGTAATTAGATTTGGTAATCTTCCTATTAATTCTGGTATTAATCCATAAGATATTAAATCATCATGACTTACATGGTCTTGCCATTGTGTTTTTTCTTTTTTGTTTTGTAGTTCTGCATTAAATCCTACACCTTTTTTGTTTTTGACTCTTGCAGTAACTTTTTTATCTATACCTACAAATGCACCACTACATATAAACAACACATTTGATGTATCAAAATTTAGTGTATCAAAGTTACGTTTACTGCTACCATTATGTACTTTAATACTTGTTCCTTCTATAAGTCTTAGTAATGCTTGTTGTACTCCTTCTCCACTAATATCTTTTGTATTAGCATTAGATTCACCACTACGAGCCTTTTTATCTATTTCATCTATAAACACAATACCTTTTTGTGCTAATTCTATGTTCCAATCACATGCATCTAATAAACGTTCTATAACACTTTCTACATCTTCACCTACATAGCCTGCCTCTGTGAGTGTAGTAGCATCTGCTATTGTAAACGGTACATTCAAATATTCTGCTAGTGTAGATGCCAGTAATGTTTTACCTGTACCTGTTGCACCTAACATGATTACATTACTTTTTTCTATTTTTACATCTTCCTGACTGTAATATATTCTTTTATAATGATTATATGCACAAACACTTAATACTTCTTTGGCATAATCTTGACTGATTACAGTTTCATCTAGGTGTGTTTTGATTTCTTCTGGATTTGGGATTTCATCTAAGTTGAAGTCTTCTGTTATCTCTTCATCATTAAGGATCTTATGGCTAATTGATATACATTCATTACAAATATATGCATTTGGGCCTGCAATTAATTTTTTAACTTCGAAACGTTTTTTACCGCAAAAACTACACGATAAATTTTCTGTGTCTTTTGTGTCTGCCATTTATTTTTTCAAATACCTCTGTCTAGTATCGGTGGGATCTTCATCTCCATCTTTGGGTAATGGTATTGCCCAGAACCCTAACTGTTTATTTACTTCTTCTTGGCTTAAATCTTTAAGCATAGTGAGTACTTCATCAGTACTTAAATCATTTACATTCAATTCACTGTTTGCTATTAAAGTTGCCGCTCCTAGTAAATCTCCTGTTGCTTCTCTTTCTATAACTTTGGGACGTCTTGGGCCTTCAACTACTTTTTCTATTTCTTTTACTATTTCAACAGGAACTTCTACTATTTTTTCCACAGGTACTTCAACTATTTTTTCAACAACTTTAGGTTTTACTTTTAATTTTTTCTCTAGTTTTTCTAGTTCTGCTGTTAGTCTATCTATTTCACTATTGTCTGTTCTAACTACAACTCGTTCTGGTCCTTGTACATGTACAATTTTTTCAACAGGAACTTCTTTTTCAACAATCTTTTCTACTTCTTTGATTACTTCTTTTTCAACTGGTACCTTGACTTTTTTGATTACTTCTTTTTCAACAATCCGTTCTACTTCAACTGGTACTTCTTTTATTACTTCGACGGGGACTTCGATGATTCTTTCTGGTCCAGGGACCTCTTTTTCGATAGTGACCAATTTCTCTTCTGGGACCTTGACCTCTTTCTCAACTGTGACAATCTTTTCGACCTCAACTTTCACCTCCTTAGGCTTTTCAGCCAATTGCGTTTCTAGGTCTTCTATTAAATCTAAAGCATCATCTAACATTATTAATGTGTTAGCATACTTTGTATTTAAACTATCTAATGCCTGTTTAACTGTTATCTTTTTTGTCATCTTTTTTCAGTTTCTTTTCCAGTCGTTTTTCTAATTCCTTAATAGCAGGAGGTGTACTTAAATCTATTTCTGCTTCTACTTCTTTTTCCACAACTTTCTCAACTTCTCTGATGACCTCAACAGGTACTTCTTTAATAACTTCTTTTTCTACAATCATCGGTGCAGGTTGTTTATATCCTGACATTACATCTGCGGCATCATCCACCGCACTTGGTGGGCTTGATTGCCTTTTCAATGGTTGCTGATTAACTTCTTTTAATTCTTCCCTAATATCAGGACCTGTTTTCTCTAAGTTGATACCATAACGTAATAACGTTTGGTTAGCGGCTATGATTAACATAACTGCTAGTGGATCAAACACAAAGACAAGCATTAAAATGAATACTTGTACTGCTTTGTCTAATAAATCTTCACTATCTCCTCCAAAAAGTAATTGTGCTACATACTTAATTGGTCCTACTTCTTTTTCTAATGTTCTTACAACACTTTCTGCATCATATTTTTCATCTTTAAGTGTTGCTATTTCTATATAAATTGCATCTATCTGTTCATTGTAATCTTCTATCTTCAAAAGATTAGCATCTTGCTGTTCTGTATTACTGTTTCTTAATCTATTAATCTCTGCATTAGCATTATCTATTGTTCTTTGTGCTTGGGCTCTATAGCCATCAATGTTGTCTTGTTGTTTATCAATATCTTCTTTAATACTATCACGTTGGTCTTTCTGAGATGTGAAAAGGTCATTAGCCTGTGCAACATAGTCTATCTTTTCTGTGGTATCTCCTTGAAATAATCCACCTTCATCTGTTGTGATTACTTCAACACCTTTGTTTCTTAGGTCATTTACTGCTTTGTCTAATACTGATAGTTGGTCTCTTAAACTTTGTATTTGTCCTTGTGCATATTCTATATCACCTTGTACTCTTGCCCATGCACCATCTCTAATATCTTCTTGTTGTGCTATACTTTGACTTACATCTACTGTTCCACCTATGCCCAATATACGGTCTTCTAGTGTTGCTATTTTATTTTCTTGTCTACCTATTTGCCCATCTATACGTTCTACAATAGCAAAAGCATCTCCACTTTCACTTGCTTGATCCAAATGTGCTTTACTAAGATACCCAAAAATACCCATACTAGTTATAACCATTAGAATAAAAACAGCAGTCGACAGATATGCCTTCAATGTAAATGAAGTTTCATTCCAATATCTATATAACCAACTTGCTGTTAGAAGTTTGCCCACTTCTAGTGTGCCTGCCATAATCGCTATAGGCATAGCGGCGGCACTGAAAATCGCCATAAGTCCAGCAATACTGAACCAGGCGGCTACTCCGGCAATGGCAAGAGCAGTTATTAAAGTTAATATACCGAATAACATGCAACTATTTATCGGTAATTTCACTATGAATTAACACATATTGAAATAAATATCAGTATGGAACTATACTGGACACACAATCAAGCAGATAAAACACTAAAAACTATAATTTTTAATAACGACTATAATCAAGAATTATACTACACCACAGAAGATGGTGGGCAAGTAATTAAAAAGTATTTTAACGATAACCTAGTAACTTCTTTTGTACGCACAGACAAGGAAGATCCTTGGGAAGAAGAAAAAGTATGGATAGGTGCAACATATCCAGAACAAGTAAAAGGATCATATGAACCAATGTGGTATCTACAAGAATTATCAGAAGAAGAATATAAAGAATGGGAAAATACACATGATTGGGATATGTCTATGCCTTTATATGGTATAAGTGAGGATGGTTTTTATTTAGATAGACTGCAACGACATTCGCATGTTCAAGAAGGACGTGATATGGAAAATGTTGTTATAGACCTAGACAATAAACTTTGGATTGAAAAAGATAGTGAAGGAAACTATTACCAAAGAGAATGGTGTGAAGAAAACAATAGTTTCTACAATGTGCAACCTTGTTGTGTATTTCCAAACAATCCTGGAAGGACGTTACTTAAAGATTATTCCGAAGAGTAACTAATTTTTTGATGGTCGTTACGTTCTACAGTAGCACTATTATGTCCATGCTCTCTAACTGTAACTTCTTGTACCCAACATCTACCATCTGTAAGTTCAGATACTAAATCCTGTGCATAGTCAAAGACCATTTCTGCAAATCGTTCACAACCTGTTGCAGAAACAATTCTCAAATCAAGTAACTTTTTCTCTTCTAACTGTTTGAACGTTTCCAATTCTGGGTCATCTTCTGCAACCAAATATGTATGGTCAAACATTTCTGCTAACCAATTTTTAAGTGGCTTTAATCCACCAAAGTCCACAATCCAATTTCTTTCATCTAGTTCACCACCAAATTTAAGTTCAAACTGTAATGCATATCCGTGTATTAAATTGCAATGGCTATCTGCTCTCCATTGTCTAAATGCACAACTATGTCCAGTTGCATGAGAATAAGTTTTACCTGAATAAAATCTTTTGTTTACCATTATAGTGTCTCTATCTTGCTTGTTTGTTTTTGATATCCTTTACTAACTTCATCATTAGTTTTTGCAATGCTTAAAATATGTTCCATTTTAAGTTCTACTGTAGTATCAGGATTGACTGTCATCATATATGGCATAAGTCCAAAACCTTCTGGTCCTCTACCAACTATAAGAGGTTGTGTTAGTTCAACTAAACCATCACTATCTCTTTTATCTTTTTTTAATCTTGCGATTAGTTCTTCACCAGTTGTAAGCCTACAACTAACTACTTCGCCTTCTTTTATAATCTCTATTAACATATTAGAATTCCTGTAATATTTGTATTATATAGAATATATATGAAAAGTCAAGCATTTTTTATAACTATTTTGGACATTGTATTTCTAAGTTCATTAGGCTCACTTATAACATAGGATTGCTTGTATTCTTTACAAAAATATTTTATTGCATTTTGCACATCTTCCATAAACCAATCATCTAAAACAATCACCGTACCATCTTTACAATATTGAAATACCCATTCTAAGTCTGCAACTTTTTGTTCGTAAGTATGTCCACCATCTATATAAATGTAATCTAATATTGGTAATTTTAGTTTAAGAGGTGTATGTCCTTTTATCAATTCTACTTGCGGATAATCTGCAAAAAGTTTTTCGTTGTTTTCAAAAGTGTATGCTTTAGGATTGCTTATTTTTGCAGTTGGTATGTCTAAGATATTTTCTTCAAATACATCAGGCAAACCTGCTGTGGATTGTAATTCTGTATAATTATCTATAGTAATAATTTTTTTAGGATTGCCGTATTCTATTAAATGTAAAGTACTTTTACCACAGTAGGTGCCTATTTCTAAACACACGGAGTCCTGTGTAACATGTTCTTTAATTACATGTTCACAAAATTTTGCCTTTTCTGGGGAAAGGAATCCAATAGTATTCTTCCACGTTTTACGCATAAGAATATTTAATTAATAAGTTAATTAAAGTTATACTATTCCGGCTTCTTCCAAAGTTATATCTATTGAACCTTCTCTGATTAACTTTTTACGATTAGCCATATGCTTATCTTGAATTTCTTCTTTACTGCCTCCGAAGTATGCAACTGCATGTCCTTCTTCAACTAGTATGTCAGTAACAAGTCTGCCATTATCAGTGACAAAGTCACCTAAAATACGACCAAACTTGCCTCGCATGTCTTCGCCTTTTCTATTAATCTGTGTTTTGAGAATTGGGCCTGATTTTCCACCTATCAATTCTTTCAATCTAGCCTTACTAGCCAAGCCAAATTTCTTTTCAACTTTATCTCTAGTTCTGCTTTCTGGTGTATCAATACCCATGATACGAACTCTTTCGTCTCTGAGCATGATATCAAATCCTAAATCAATGTCAACGTCCACTGTGTCACCGTCAATTACCTTGACGACTTTACATCTGTACTCGTACATAATTACTCCTGTGTTTCCTACAAGAGTATTTATCTTAAACTACTGTTTTAATCGTTCCTAACTAAGAAGGTATGATTGCTTAGAATAGCAACTACAGGATATACTTGACCCCAACTTGGCTGACTAATATTATGATTATAATAATGTGTTGCACCACTTGTTGGATCTATTGTTACGCCATACATTGCTAATAGTGAAACTTGAACACTTTGTTTCCAGGCTTCCATATTAGGACCAATAGATTTTCCTTGCATGTTACCTTTGTAATAAACAACTTGTATGTCATCACTTTTGCCATCACAATACCAACTGAACTGACAAAGTCCTATAATAGGAACTTGATATCCTCTCCAGTTCATTCTCAGTTTGGCTTGTTTTGTAACACCACAAATAGTATTAGGGTATTTTTTATGTGCAACTCTGTTGAGTGTGACATGTGCTACTGCTGATTTACCCGCAAGGTTTTCACCTTTGGCTTCATGATAAACATTTTGTGCTAAACAAAATGCTTCTTCTTTATCTATTAAGACGTCTGTTGCATTGTAAGGTGCATAACTTAACATCATTGATGTTAAAATTGCTAGAAGTGTTTCCATACTTATACTCTCCCTTTAATTTTTTACTATGCAACATTCCTTATAATTTTTTCGTTAGCATAGTCAAGGATGTTACCTTTCTCATCTCTACCTGGAGATGTTGTAGCATGTATAATGCTATCAAAGTCTCTAATGTTGATACCAGTTCTATTAAACACACTATCAATAACTCTGTCTCTCATCACTTTCATATGAGGAACATTAATACTTACTGGGTATTTTGAACCTTCTGGATGGTCAATGTTTTCTTCATGACCATACCACATTTCTTCAAGAGCAGTAAGTTGAATATTTACTGATTCTGAATCATTGTCGTTCTCATTGTAGCAAGTAAAAGAACCAATATGATATCCTGGTATAGATACAATTTTGTCTTTGCTTTGATTTTGTGTGTTTAAGTTACTCATTTATTTCCTACCTTCCTTGTTAAAATATACATATATTATAACGAATTATAGGGTCAATGTCAACCTTTTTTGCCAAGAATTCTGGCAGATATTTAAGTGATATTTATGTGATTTCTTTGAATGGTATTCTGCTTACTTTACTCCATTGTTCGTCAGCAGTATATGATGCCGCCTCTTCAAACGTAGGCATTGGATCTTTTACTTTTGTAATAACAGGAGAATCTGTTCCACCGGATGGTGACATTTCTGCATTGAAGTCTAGCCATTTTTGGTCTTCTGGTTTTAACTTCCTATCACTCACAATAGCATCAACTGGGCATTCCGGCTCGCATATAGCACAATCAATGCAAATTTTTGGATCTATAACTAATGTATTCTCTAATTCAAAAAAGCAATCGACTGGACAGACTTTCACACAGGTGGTGTGCTTACAGTCTACACATTCACCTTTTACAACGTATGTCACTTAATTATAACTCCTGTTTAATACCATTATTTAACCAAAATACACCATTTCTATACCATTTTTCAGTAATTGGTTAAATATTATTAACTGATTGGTATTGAACCAGTTGACACAAAAAATGTTTCACCGCTCATCAAGATGTGATAGATAGGAAAGGAACTCGGTGTTCCCCAATCAGTCAACACAAAAGACTCCGGAGTCATTATTGTGATAAAGATTGTAAATACAACTGTTCGCTGGCTAAGTTCTTAGCCTTTGCCTCGCATTGTATGTCGAATTCCTGCCAAAAAGATAAAGCCCACTCATTCACTTTTTCATTAGGATAAAAGTCTGAATGTGCTCTTAGTTTTTGTTTCTTACAACCTAAGGATAATAAATTGTTGATGTCGTGCATGTCACCGTGCTGGTGATTTGATTCAAGCAAGGATGGTTCAGGTAGCCATTCATCCCGGCTATAACTGTAATGTAAAGCAGGGCGGACACCACGCCAACTATCAATAATCCTTTTAATGCGTTCATCAGTCGCTTGTATATATTCTTCATCTCTAATCCAATGGTGGTGTATGTCTAATACTAACGCCACATGTTTTTCTAGTTTTAAGGACTCATCTAAACCATGACACATTTCATCGTTCTCGATTGTAATAATGTTTCTTGCTTCAGGTGATAACTTAGGTAATATATTTATAATACCCTGTGCTCCTTGCCTGCCTGATATGTGTATATTGCATTTAAAGTCTTGGAACTCTTTGCCAAATCCCATCCAACGTGCCATATTTACATGATACTCAAATTCATCTATGCTACGTTTTATAACATCTTCTTTATCTGATGCAAGAACTGTAAACTGACCAGGATGAAAACTAAGACGTACATCTTTTTCTCTAGCAAGTTTGCCTACTTTAGCAAAGCCTTCTTCTAGCATTTTAATGTTTGTAGGATCTTGCCACATGTATGTCCAATCTTCTTGTGTAGCACCAGGTAATTGATTACTGCCTAGCCTAACCATTCTTCGTTCTGCTGGAAGTTTGCTTACCCATTCTACAAGATTGTATGCCGCCTGCATGTTATGAGTAGCAAGTTCAAGCATACGTTCTTCTGCTACAGACTTTTCTTGTCTATTAAGCCAAGTAATTGTTGTCATACGTTCTGTGTATTTTTGTTGTATTTCTTTAAGTATCTTGGGCTTCTGAGTTTGGTCAGGGTCCATATACTTGCAACAAAAACCGATACGTTTTATAGAATTATCAAACATGGCTAAATTATACTACCATATTATGTGTATGTCAACTAAATATTACTATGGAGTTTGATTATATACTTGCTTGTGGAGATAGTTTTACAGAAGGCTGTCAAAATATTATAAAAAAAGGACCTGAGGGTACTTGGCCCGGTATGGTTGCAAAATATTTTGATGTTCCTTTTGATAATATAGCATTAGGTGGTTCTTCAAACACTATTATAAGTTATCAGCCTGTGCGTAGGCACAAAGAAATAAGTGAAAATTTAGCAAATGCTAAAAATCCATTATTAATATTTGGCTTTACAATGCATGGAAGATTAACATATTTTAATCCTAGAGTAGGTAATATAGAATCATATTATACGTTAGATCCACAACATATCTTAGAAAATGCACATCCATTTGTCCATGCACATAAAGATTATTTGCATCTTTTACTCCAAGAAGAATTTCCAAACAATTTAGAAAAATGGAAAACTGAACAATATGTAAATGATGACGAGGATTGGCTAGACAGTTTGACCCATGCAACTAGAACAGCAATACAAACTGCAAATGCATATAAAAAATTAATACCTAATTGTAATGTGTTGTGGGGATTTATTCATGAGGCATGTGAATTGCAAGGCTTCGGTGATGATATATTCCAAATAGTTAATACGTTGGAAGGTTACATTCCAAATGTATCTCAAATAAGAACAATTGAGTATCCTCATATTGATACATGCTTCAACAGTTACTATGATTGGAAACCTTTGCAAAGAGTTATGGGACATACCAATGATTATATTATAGGGGATGGTGATGGTCATCCTAACATTAAAGGTATTGAACTCATTGCTGAACAGTTTATAAAAGGCATAACTGGTAAGGTATCCTAAAAATATAATAAATACAGTAGTAGAAATACTATAATCGATTATATTATTGGAGTAACCAAATGGCAGATATCAACAACTTCGGGTTAAAAGGACTTGCTAACTTAGTACAGTTTGGAAAACGCGGACTAAAGATCCTCACAAACACCACATCAAACGAATTTACATTTACTGACAATGATGGTTCTACTCTTGTTGAAGTAAAAGGTGCAGATGCAACACAGGCTACAGCATTTTTTACAAAAGGACAATTTGATAGTGCAACTCAAACTATTGCACAATATGTTAGTACTGAACTAGCATTTAATTCAGGCACAACAACTTTATTTGAAGCACCTGCAAACTCTATGATTTACAGTATCCATGTAGATATTGGAAGTCCTTGGGTTAGTGCTGATGATACAACTACAGTTATTGTTGGCGATGACGGTGATACTGATAGACATTTTGGAGTAGGTGATGCTGATATGACGCAAACATTTCAATTCCAAAGTACTCATCAACATATTTACACGTCTGCAACCGATGTAAAAGCCACTGTGGCGGCTGGTAGTGCCAGTAACGGAACAGCAGTTGTAACAGCAGTTGTGATTACACAGGCTGGAATACAAAGTAATATCACTAGAGATTACGGTTCAATTGCTTAATAAGTAGAAACTAATTTAAAAAGCACATCTTCGGGTGTGCTTTTTTTTGGCAAATTAAAACTTTCTGATAAATACACACATAATGTTTAAAAATTTATTTAAGGATACTAAATTGAATAGAGAAGCAGTATTTGAACAACTTAAAATTGACGAAGGAGTTGTAAATGAAATCTACCATGACCATCTTGGGTACCCCACATTTGGTGTCGGGCATCTCGTCCTCGAATCAGACCCCGAACACGGACAAGCACTTGGTACGCCAGTATCAGAGGAAAGAGTCAAAGAATGTTTTGAAAAAGACCTTAACACCGCAATCGGTGAATGTGAGTTATTATACGAAGATGGGGTATTTGGAGACTTACCAGACGAAGTACAGCAAATCTTGGTTAACATGATGTTCAATATGGGTAGAACTAGATTAAGCAAATTTAAAAAAATGCATGCCGCAATATTAGAAAGCGATTGGAAAGAAGCCGCAGTGGAAGGCAGAGATTCAAGGTGGCATAAACAAGTTACTAACAGAGCAGAAAGACTCATGGTTAGATTAGAGAATGTATAATGAAAATATTTGATATTGTTAGCGAAGATGTAACTAAACTTAATACAGAACCTAAGTTAGATAAACTTCCACATGAAGAAGTTGAATCAGTTATTAATCGATGGGTAAACCAAGATGACCACATTGAATTAAGTAATGGAATGCATGTACTCAGTGGTGAGAATCACGGTTACGAAGACAATGTCGCACTCATAGTTGACCAAGATTATAAAATTATAGACAATGACACAGACATTGTTGACTTAATGCAACAATTCACCGCACAAGAAATAGATCCAGAAATAGTAGAAACTATAGTTGAAAAATGTTGGAAAGGTTATGAAAAGAAAGGAATGAAAACTATGTTTGGCAAACGTGTACCTAATTGTGTTAAAAAAGAAGGTAAAAAATATAATGCACCAAAACAACCTAACCCTGTAGCAAAACATAGTAGAAATAAAAGTGGTGCAGGTGCTCACAAGTCACCAAAAGATTATGATAGAAATAAAATAAAAGCAGATACAAGAAAAGCATTAGACGAAGGC
>CEOK01006920.1_pt1 | contig 11680 bp, 9 predicted proteins | sample 427001 | NCBI WGS metagenome assembly CEOK01 (sample SAMEA2591108, study PRJEB7988) | marine metagenome | isolation source: saline water (ENVO:00002010), including | reverse complement strand
TAAAAGGTTTTGTGATCAGTTAGGCTTCGAATTTATTGATGCTGATTATGACAAAGAAAACTGGTTTGAGCGAATTAAAGGGCTTGAAAATGAGCCCGAAAGAGGCGCCAGATGTACAAAATGTTTTGATATGAGGTTTGAACGCTCGGCTTTATTTGCACATGAACATGACTTTCCAACCTTTACCACCACACTTGGAATTTCAAGATGGAAAGATATGAAACAAATTAACGACAGTGGTCATCGAGCTGCATCAAGGTATCAAAAAGTAAACTATTGGGACTTTAATTGGAGAAAACAGGGTGGCTCATCAAGGATGATTGAAATTTCAAAACGAGAGAACTTTTATCAACAAGAATACTGTGGATGTGTTTATAGCCTCAGAGATACCAATAAGTGGAGAATGACACAAAACAAGCCTCGCATAATTAGAGGTATTAAATTCTATAATTAATTTGGGAAATCGAATCCCGAGGGATTACAATACCTGCTCGATGGAAAGTCCAGGGAAAAAATTTAGAGAAGCTATAGCAGATAATAACCCATTGATGGTTGTCGGCGCAGTAAATGCATATTGTGCAAAAATGGCGGAAAAAGCTGGCCATAAAGCCCTTTATCTTTCTGGAGCAGGAGTTGCCAATGCATCTTTTGGATTACCTGATTTAGCCATCACAACTTTAAATGATGTTGCTGAAGACTCAAGAAGAATCACGCAAGCAACTGATCTACCTCTTTTAATTGATATTGATACAGGCTTTGGTGGTGCATTCAGTATTAGTCGCACTATAAAAGAAATGATTGCTGCCGATGTTGCAGCAATTCATATCGAAGACCAAGTTACTCAAAAAAGATGTGGCCATAGACCAAACAAAAGTCTTGTCGATAAAATTGAAATGAGTGATCGAATAAAGGCTGCAGTTGACGGCCGAACAGATGAAAGTTTTTTCATCATGGCAAGAACTGACGCATATGCAACCGAAGGAATGGAAGGAGCTATAGATAGATGTAAAGAATACATCGCTGCTGGAGCTGATGGGTTATTTTTAGAAGCTGTTCATAGTTTAGAGGATTACAAGCATTTAAAAGACGCGTTACAAGTTCCTGTTCTTGCAAACATTACTGAATTTGGAAAGACACCACTTTTTACGGCAGAGGAACTTGCATCAGTTGGAGTTGATATAATGCTCTTTCCTTTATCTGCTTTTAGAGCAATGAATAAAGCAGCAGAGTCAGTATATGAAGACATCTTTTCTAATGGGTCGCAGGCGAATTCAGTAGAAAACATGCAGACAAGAGATGAACTATACGAGTATTTAAACTATCATTCATTTGAAGAAAAATTAGATGAATTATTCAAACGTAAAGGGAACAAATAAATGGTTAAGAAGTTAGAGGGAGCAGGACTCAGAGGTCAAGTTGCAGGTGAAACATCGCTTTGTACTGTTGGACAAGAGGAAGGATTGGCTTATAGGGGCCATAAAATTGAAACCCTTGCTGAAAAAGGTACCTTTGAAGAGGTTGCTTATCTACTACTTTATGGGAAGCTACCTAATCAATCAGAGCTTGATTTATACAAAGAGCTTTTGAAAGGACAAAGAGACCTGCCTCAGGAACTTAAAGAGGTATTAAAAAAAATACCTGCCAGCGCTCATCCCATGGATGTTATGAGAACAGGAACTTCCATGCTTGGTAACCTCGAATCAGAAGGAGACTTCTCAAACCAATTAAATTCAATCAATAGAATGGTTGCAACCATGCCTTCAATTGTTACTTATTGGTATAAGTATTCTCACGATGGTGAGGATATCTCCTTAGTTAATGATGAGGACACCATGGCAGGTCATTTTCTTCATATTCTCCACGGGAAAACACCTTCAGATTTATTTAGAAGAGTGATGGATGCTTCTTTGATTTTATACGCAGAACATGAATTTAATGCTTCAACTTTTACAGCAAGAGTTTGTGCTTCGACTATGTCAGATATTCATTCGTGTGTTGTTGCAGCCATTGGTTCTTTAAGAGGTCCACTTCATGGTGGAGCAAATGAAGCAGCTATGGAAATGATAGAAAACTGGAAAACAAGAGAAGAAGCTAAAGACAACATACTTAAGATGCTTGCTAACAAAGATAAGATTATGGGTTTTGGTCATGCTGTTTATTCTGAGAGAGATCCTAGAAACGCAGTTATTAAGGAATTCTCAAAAGAGCTTGCCGAAGCTTACGGTAACGATAACCTTTATCAGGTTAGTGAAGAAGTTGAAACTGTCATGTGGGACGAAAAGAAGCTTTTCCCAAATGCTGACTTTTTTCATGCATCAGCTTATTTTTATATGGGGATTCCAACAAAACTATTTACCCCGATCTTCGTCATGTCGCGAGTGACAGGATGGACTGCTCACTGTATGGAGCAAAGAGCTAATAATAGGATTATCAGGCCAAGTGCTGACTATACAGGACCTGAGTCATCTGAATGGGTCAACATAGAAGATAGAGAATAATGTCAGACAACGTTGATATAAACGTCCGATCAGGATACGACTCCCTATTAACAGAAATTGCCCAATATGTTTCGGATTATGACGTTAATTCTGATTTAGCACTTGAAACAGCAAAGAATTGTTTGATCGATACAGTAGGCTGCGGTCTGCTTGCTTTAACTTTCCCTGCATGTACAAAAATGTTGGGTCCGGTAGTTTCTGGCACCGAAGTTCCTTATGGAGTAAGAGTGCCTGGCACCAACTTTTCACTTGACCCTGTAAAAGGTGCTTTTGACATTGGTTGCATGATCAGATGGTTGGATTACAACGATACATGGCTTGCTGCTGAATGGGGCCATCCGTCAGATAACTTGGGTGCAATTTTAGCTGTTGCAGATTTTGTTTCTCAAAAAAATATAGCAGATGGAAAAGATCCTCTAATGATGAAAGATGTTTTGCAATCTATGGTTATGGCACATGAAATTCAAGGAGTTTTGGCATTAACAAACAGTTTCAATAGAGTCGGCTTGGATCACGTCGTTTTAGTTAAGGTTGCATCAACAGCTGTTGCTACAAAATTATTGGGTGGTAATTTTGAACAAATTAGAGATGCTGTTTCTCAAGCTTGGGTTGATGGTCAAAGCTTGCGTACTTATCGTCATGCACCAAATGCAGGCTCAAGAAAAAGCTGGGCTGCTGGTGATGCTACTAGTAGAGCTGTGCGGCTAGCAATGATTACTCTTAGTGGCGAGATGGGTTATCCAAGTGTTCTTTCTGCGAAAACCTGGGGTTTTGAAGACGTGCTCTTTAAAGAACAGCAACTTTCTTTATCACAGTCTTTTGCATCCTACGTAATGGAGAATGTTTTATTTAAAATTAGTTTTCCAGCTGAGTTCCATGCCCAAACAGCTGTGGAGGCTGCAGTGACTTTGCATAGCCAGATTAAAGATAGGCTTTCAGATATTCAGCAAATAGAAGTAACAACTCATGAATCAGCCATAAGAATTATCTCAAAAGTTGGTGAGCTAAATAATCCTGCTGATCGAGATCATTGTTTGCAGTACATGATTGCCATTGGTCTAATACATGGAGACCTCATTGCTGAGCATTATGAGGATGATGTGGCTGCAGATCCTTTGGTGGATGAGCTTAGAGAAAAGATGGTTATTAAAGAGGACAAACGATATACAGAAGAATATCTTGAAGCTGATAAACGCTCGATTGCCAATAAAATTCAAATCTTTTTTAATGATGGCTCTTCCACTGATGCTGTTGAGGTGGAATACCCTATTGGGCATAAAAGAAGACGTGAGGAGGGCATCCCAGTCCTTGAGAAAAAATTTAAAACCAATTTAGAAAAAATCTACGATGCTGAGCATGCTAAATCTATTTTTGATAAGTGTTCAGATCTTGCATCTTTGAGTCAAATGTCCGTTATAGATTTTCAAGAATTATTTGCCTTAGAAAATAATCCTTTCTAGATCAGAACTCTGAAGGAATAAACCTCATTGCCTCTTGGCTAAACAAAAATGTTTGGTCTGCAAAATGAGGCGAGGATTCTACTCTTGAGGAACCAAAATTATGCATCCCATAAACAAATCTATAATCTCCCTCTTGAGCAACGATGAAAAATAATCCATCACCACCGCTCATGTCCATGGTTTGAGTTTCTTTATTAGGAACACCATAAACAGCTCTTAAGGTATCGACTGAGCCTTGGATTGAATGAGATCTATCTCCTCTTGAGATGGTTGTTATATCTTTCCATTCGTCGCCATGTTGTTTATCAATCGTAGAAAATATCTTTTTGCACTCTTCAATTGCACCAAAAGTCGAAATAAGGTCTTGATTATTAAATTCAGATAACCATTCTTGAGCCATTATGCATGAACTCATGCCCGCCAATCTATTTTGGAAATTTGTTTTTAGATTCCATCCAGATAGCTTATTTAACTTTTTTGGATTTTCTTTAATAGCTTTTTGAAGATATTTGAATTGTCTGGATGATTTTGAATATTGGTTATCATGCTTAAATTTATAAAACTCTTCATAGTTAAAAATTATCTCAGATTCTAAAATTTCATTTGCCCTAAACGACCTATTAGTAAGTCTGGTCTCAAAATCTACATCAGGATAATTATCTTTTAATTCTTTTGAAAATTTTCCCATCACATAGAAAGGATCTTGGTTCGTACTTTGAATCCATCCATTTTCAGGGTTTACATAAGTTGGTAGATCTAAAACTAAATCTTGCAAAGGCAAATTTTTTGATTTCGAAGTTGTAATGATTGTCCTAGATATAGTTGGGTTATCCCTTTTTGGAATCATGCCATTATAAAAATATCCAATATTTTGTCCTCGATCCATTGCTACAAAATTGAAACTTGGAATTTTTCTCTGAATAATCTTCTCTTTAAATTCATTAACTGAGCTAGATAAATTTAACTCAAACCATCCAAGGGTTTCACCAAAATAATTATCTGTTGAATGACTGATAGCAAACTTATTTCCTTCTATTTCAATGACGGGTCCAAAATCAGAGTACTCGAAGTCTCGCTTAACGTTAACCGTTAAGATATTAAGTAGCTTTATTCGTAATGAATCTTTTTCTGTCACAAAATCTTTCCAGCTATCATCGACCTTATACTGATTAGTATTATTAGGATTTATTTCTAGTTCAAAGATATCAAAGATATCTGGTCTATTTACCGTTGCACCCCATCCAATGTTTTTATTAAAACCCACATTGATTAAAAAAGACCCAGGAAAATTTCCACCATGAGCTTGCCAACCTTCATCACTACTAACATTTAATTCATACCATCCAACTGGTCCTGATAAGGGTTGATGAGAATTAATCATTAGATAGGAACTATTTGGAATAGTTTTTTTTCCATTAACTGCAATTGCATTTGAACCGGTCGGCACCTCAGCAGATTTTTCAAAGTTATTTAATGACTCGACTTCCCTAAAAAGTCCAGCAAATAAAAGATGTTGTATATGCGAACCCAAGAGCACGTCCCGAATACTTACGGGATGCATTTTTCTGTTTACTTTAGCTGGATTCTGTTTGGCAAAATAATTAATCCCGTCAACATAGCCTTTGGCAAGGTCAATGATTTCTGATGGAAGTTGAGCTAAGCCATTCTCATCAAATTTTTGATGAATTTTTAGTAGCCTTATAAGGTAATCAGTGGTTGCTCCGTCAATTCCATTTTTTATACCGTTTTCACCTTTATATAGGGGCATGAGCTGAACTAAATCTTCATAAGCATCTTCAGCGTGCACATAACCAATACCAAAAGCTATATCCTTATTTGTTGCTCCTTTGATGTGAGGTATTCCCCAAAAATCTCTATTGATTTCATAGGAGTAATTGTTGATATCAACATTTATTGGTCGAAACTGAGCGCAAGATTGGAATATAACCATGCACAAAATTATCATGGAATGAGCTATTGGTTTTTTGTAGAAAGACACAATATAAATTCTATACATTTTTATTAAACATGAGTAAAAATATTCTAATTATTGGTGGCAACTCAGAGATTGGCAAACATTTAGGAAAACTTTGTCATAAAGACAGTTATTCTCTATTTGTTACGTCCAGGTCAGGACAAACTGAAATTGACGGGACTCAAATTCAGTGTGATCCATTAGGGGACTTATCAGTTTTAGATGAACTTCCAGAATCATTGGATGGATTTGTATATTGTCCTGGCACCATTAATTTGAAGTCTCTCCAACGAATGACCCTCGATGATTTACAAAACGATATGAATATAAATTTTTTTGGTGCCTTTAATACCTTCAAGCACGTTCTTTCAAAACTTAAAAAGGATAACGGTGCATCAGCAGTATTCTTTTCAACGGTTGCAGCCCAAACAGGAATGACATTTCATTCATCAATAGCTGCTGCGAAAGGAGCCCTAGAATCTTTTGCAAAAGCATCTGCAGCTGAATTAGCACCGAGATTAGCAATCAATGTCATTGCTCCTTCAATTACCAAAACACCCATGGCATCTAATTTGCTTTCAGATGATAAAAAGATTGATGCTTCTGCTGATAGACACCCCTTGAAGGAAATTGGAAGTCCTGAACAAGTAGCCAAAACTGCTAGATTTCTGCTGGATGCTAAAGAGAACTGGATTACTGGTCAGATTGTTAATCAAGACGGTGGCATGTCAACGTTAAAGTAGGGCTATAACTTAAATTGGACTATAATCACGTCCATGTCAGGTAACACATACGGAAAAATATTCACTGTTTCGACTTTTGGCGAGAGTCATGGAACAGCTATGGGCTGCATTATCGATGGGTGTCCACCTAACATAGCTATCTCAGAAACTGACATTCAGAATGATCTTGACCGAAGAAGGCCAGGTCAATCTGACGTTACTACTCAAAGAAAAGAAGATGACAAAGTTAAGATTCTTTCAGGTGTATTTGAAGGAAAAACCACCGGAACGCCTATTGGCCTAATTATCTTTAATGAAGATCAAAGATCGCATGACTATTCAAATATAAAAGATGTTTTTAGACCTAATCATGCTGATATTACTTATCAAGGTAAGTATGGAATAAGAGACTATCGTGGAGGCGGCAGAGCGAGTGCCAGAGAAACATCAATGCGAGTCGCAGCTGGAGCTGTTGCCAAAAAGGTGCTCAAAGAAAAAGGGATTTTCATAAGTTCTTGGGTCCAGCAAATTGGTAAGATTAAAGCAGATAACTTCAGTAATAACTCTTCAAATAAATATAATTTTTGTGATGAATCAAAACTTCCAGAGCTAGACGAATTATTTAATCAGCTTATTGATGATGGTGATTCAGTTGGTGCTGAGTTGGGAGTCAAAATTTCTGGTTGTATAATTGGTCTCGGCGAACCAGTTTTTGATAAATTAGATGCAGAGCTTGCAAAAGCTATAGTTTCAATCAATGCAGTTAAAAGCGTATCTTTTGGGAATGCAGACCTATTTTTATCAAAAAAAGGCTCAGAGGTAAGGGATGAAATGAACTCTGATGGTTATCTCTCGAATAATTCTGGCGGGATTCTTGGAGGAATTTCATCCGGTCAAGATATCGATCTTTCGTTTATTATCAAGCCAACCTCAAGCATTGCATCAAAATCAAAAGCTGTGGATGTGGATGGCAATGAAGTATCGCTTGAGGTCAAAGGAAGGCATGATCCATGTGTTGCAATAAGAGCAGTTCCCATTGCAGAAGCTATGTGTGCTCTTTGTATTCTTGATCATTATCTTAGAAATGCTGCTCAATGCTCTGATGTAAACCAAAAGCTTCCTTTTAATTCCTGATGAAAACCCTTTATGACAAGTTATGGGATGACCATGTCGTAGAAGATCTGGGATCAGGCGATCACCTTGTTTATATCGATCGACACTTTCTTCATGAGGTTACATCTCCGCAAGCATTTGAAGGGATCAACAAAAAAAATCTAAAGCCTTGGAGACTTGCTGCCAATATTGCAACTCCTGATCACAATGTTCCTACAGCAAGGGGTCAAAACTTTGAACTTGAATTTATTGAGGATGAGGTATCAAAAATTCAGATTATAGAGCTTGATAGAAATTGTAATAAATTTGATATCCAACAATTTGATATCAATTCAGAGAAACAAGGAATAGTTCATGTTGTTGGTCCTGAAAATGGTTTCACTTTACCAGGCATGACGATAGTATGCGGAGATTCTCATACCTCAACACATGGAGCATTTGCTGCTCTATCAATGGGAATTGGCACCTCAGAGGTAGAACATGTTTTAGCTACACAATGCTTGAGAATTAAAAAGCTTAAGAACTTTAGAATTAATCTATTAGGATGTCCTCGACCTGACGTTACTTCCAAGGATGTTATTTTATATGTGATCCGATCAATCGGAACCGATGGGGGAACAGGGCATGCCATTGAATTTAGCGGAGACTATATCTCATCTCTTTCAATGGAATCTCGAATGACTATTTGCAATATGTCTATCGAAGCAGGAGCTAAGGTTGGCTTAATTGCTTTCGATAAAATCACAGAATCTTACTTATCTGACAAGGTTCAATTAGATAAAAGTGAATATAATAAAGCGTTAGAATACTGGAAAAGTCTTTCCTCAGATTCAAACGCAAAGTTTGATAAGGAAATAGAAATTAATGTTTCCAAAATTAAGCCACAGGTCTCCTGGGGAACCTCTCCTGAAATGACAAGTGACTATGACTCATGTGTTCCCGAACTAGACCAAAATAGTGATAAATATTCAACTTATAAAAAGGCAATTGAATATATGGGTCTAAAAGAAAGAGAAAAATTATCTGATATTACATTTAATAAAGTATTTGTTGGTTCATGTACTAATTCAAGAATAGAAGATCTAAGGTCAGTAGCAGCTGAGATTAAAGACAAAAGAATTTCAGAAAGTATTGAGGAAGCTTTGATTGTTCCAGGTTCTGGTCAGGTAAAGTTACAAGCTGAAAAAGAAGGCCTTGATAAAATTTTTATTGAAGCAGGCTTTAGTTGGAGGGATCCAGGTTGCTCAATGTGTTTGGGGATGAACGAGGATAAATTATCTCCTGGTGACAGATGTGCATCTACATCTAATAGAAATTTTGAAGGCCGGCAAGGACATATGGGAAGAACACACCTGGTAAGTCCCATGATGGCAGCAAGAATAGCTATCCATGGAGGAATTCCGCATGAGTGAGTTTAAAAATATTTCAGGGATTGCTTGCATACTTGATATAGATAACATTGATACTGATCAAATTATTCCTACCGAGTACCTTAAGTCTATAAAGAAATTTGGATTTGGAGATTTTTTGTTTGATGGATGGCGATATCACGATATTGCAAATATTAATACTCCAACTTCGTCGAGATCGCTAAATCAAGATTTTATTTTGAATCAAGCGCCATTCAACGAATCAAAAATTATTATCACAGGTAAAAATTTTGGATGTGGGTCTAGTAGAGAACATGCAGTTTGGGCGCTTCGTGATTTTGGTATAGAAACAGTTATAGCAGAGTCTTTTGGCGATATTTTTTTTAATAATTGTTTTAAGAATGGAGTTCTTCCAATAGCCCTTAATCAGGGTGAACTTTTAATGGTGAAAGACTATGTGAGCAATGAATCAAAACTTCACATCAGCCTTGTAGATAAGAACATTGTAATCAAAAATGAAAAAATAGCTTTTGAAGTTGATTCTGGGATGCTAGACATGATTATTACAGGTCACGATGAGGTGGATATTACTTTATCAATTTCTGACAAGATCAAATCTTATGAATCTAATAGATTGAAACAGAAACCTTGGCTTAATTAAGTAAATGAAGAAAATATTAGCATTGCCTGGAGATGGAATTGGTGCTGAAGTAATGGAATCTGCGCTTGAGATTCTTGATTACTTGATGACCAGAGATAATCTTGATTTACAAGTTAATCATAAGTCAGTTGGGGGAACCTCATATGAAGAGCATGGGTTACCTATTACTGATGAAGCTCTTTCATTGGCAAAAGATTCAGATGCAATTCTTTTTGGTGCCGTTGGGGCTCCGAAATGGGACTCTTTGGAATGGGATAAAAGGCCTGAGCAAGCACTTCTGACTTTAAGAAAAGAGCTCGATTTATTTGCAAATCTACGTCCAGCTTTTCTATTTAATGAGCTCGCCGATACATCTTCTCTTAAAAAAGAGCTTATTGAGAATTTAGATATTTTAATTGTCCGTGAACTAACTGGCGGATTATATTTCGGTGAACCAAGAGGAATTGATAAATCAGTTACCCCAGCATTTGGCTTTAATACAATGCGATATGATGCTGACGAAATTAATCGAATAGCTAAAATTGCATTTGAGGCTAGCCAAAAAAGAAAAAATAAAGTTTGTTCAGTTGATAAAGCAAATGTTCTTGAAGTTTCTAGATTTTGGAGAGAAATAGTAAGCGACTTACATAATAAAAACTTTTCCAGCCAAGAACTTTCCCACATGCTCGCAGACAATGCTGCCATGCAGTTGGTCATAGACCCTAATCAATTCGATGTAATTTTAGCCTCAAACTTATTTGGGGATATTCTTTCAGATATTGCTGCCACATTAACAGGATCAATTGGGATGCTTCCTTCAGCTTCACTAAATGAGAAAAATGTTGGTATGTATGAGCCATGTCATGGAAGCGCTCCTGATATTGCAGGCAAAGATTTAGCTAATCCTCTGGCGATGATTTTGTCTTTATCGATGGCATTCCGGTATTCTCTTAATTTAGATGGTCTTGCTGATGAACTTGATAAGGCTGTACGTTGTCTAATTTCCAATGGAGCAAGGACTAAAGATCTAGCTAATGAGAGTCCTTTTTTAAAAACTTCTGAAGTAGCTAAAGAACTTATCGAGATTCTTAAATGAAAGCAATAAATTTAGGCATTATTGGGGCAACGGGAATGGTTGGTCGAAAACTATTAGATTTATTGGCTAAAAGAGATTTTCCAATTAATAAACTTTCTTTATTTGGAAAAAGTTCTGTTGGAGAATCCGTATTATTTAGCTCAGAAGAGCAAATTATTCAGCCTTTAAATAAGGATTCGTTTAATGGTTTAGATTTAACAATTTTTAGCGCCGACTCATCAGTAGCAAGAGAATTTTGTTACGAAGCTATAAATCAAGATAATTATGTAATCGATTTGTCTTCTGAGTTTAGATATCATGAAGATGTCCCGCTTATTGTCCCAGAAATAAACGGAGGAATAATTGACGACCTAAAGCAACCAACACTCATAGCTAATCCTAATTGTACAACTGCTCAACTGCTTATGACTTTGAAGCCAATTCATGACTTGTCACAGATAGACCATTTTGACTTAGCAACCTATCAAGCAGTTTCAGGGACTGGAAAGGCAGCTGTAGAGGAACTCCGTCAGGAAACATTCTCAAAAGAATCTACCGATATTCAAAAGGTTTATCCAAAACAAATAGCTTTCAATGCAATCCCTCAGTGCGACATATTTTTAGATGATTACTATACAAAAGAAGAGATGAAAGTGGTTTGGGAAACTCAAAAAATTATGGATCCAAAAATAACTGTCAATGCAACCTGTGTCAGGGTCCCTGTTTTTAATGGACATTCTGAAGCTGTATTTATTAAAACCAAAAATTTTGTTACTAGGGAAGAAGTTTTAAAGGCTCTTAATAATTTTAATGGGGTTACAGTTATA
>CEOK01036505.1_pt1 | contig 11681 bp, 8 predicted proteins | sample 427001 | NCBI WGS metagenome assembly CEOK01 (sample SAMEA2591108, study PRJEB7988) | marine metagenome | isolation source: saline water (ENVO:00002010), including | reverse complement strand
TTTGTTGGGATCATTGATAGCATTTCACCAGATGCTTACTTCTTCACGGAGTTTGAGGACTTTATCGATTTTTGCTGCGGATCATCGGCGAACCCCGTGGACAAAATTGATTATTTGGTTGTTTGCTCCCCTAATCACCTGCATCGAGTTCATATCTCTGCGGGGCTTCGGCTTGGTTGTGATGTCATTTGCGAAAAACCGCTGGTACCTTGCCCGAGTGAAATTGATCGCTTGGAGCTTCTTGAAAAGGAGACAGGACAAAGAATATGGAATATCCTCCAACTTCTTCAGTCGTGCCGGGCCAAGTTGTGCTCTCGAGAGAGATGATTTGACCCTCCCGCAAGTGAGGCTGCAACAAATCCATTGTCGATGTGATGAATGTCAGATCGGGCTCACGAGATTTGCTGAGTGGTGTTGGCACACAAATAATTAGTGCGTCACATTCAGACGCACGTTCAAAATCCAACGTCGCATCGGCTTTGTCAGACATCGCTGCCCGAATTAGTTCATTAGAGAAATGTTGAATGTACGTCTCGTGGGCAAGAAGCTTTTCAATTTTAAATTGGTCAATGTCAAAACCCAGAACATTAAAGCCAGCATTCGCATATTGCATTAATAATGGCAAACCGACATAGCCTAAGCCGACGATCCCGACTTTAGCCTCTTTATGTCTCAATTTAAAAAGTAATTCGTTTAAAGCCATGGGGGACCGTGTTACTAGACAACGTTAAAAGCATCAACGGAGTAAACCGTTGTTGCATGAAAAGTCAATGCATCTAAAACGTTTTATTTGAGTTTTCTTACTGACGAATTAATACGACTTGAGACACAATAGAATTGAGACGTTGTCATGAACCCATTTTCTAGTTATCTCAGGTGAGAGGCTTGGCTATCGATACATATCATTTTCAGTTCTCTTGCAATTCAAATGTTTTCACTTGTAGATTGATTGCACGGTCTGAGTGAACGATCAGAGGTAAAGATTGCTACACCGACAATCTAGGTGGAGCGCAAAAGATAAGAGCTTACTCCACACGAAGGCTGCAAGACCAAGCTGGAACACTGGCGCACCTAAAAACATGCCAAGCTGCTTGATTTTGAATTTGGGGAGAAAAACTCGATTAACTAATGATAAAGTAAAGGAACCAGCAATCCTGCAAGTTCCATAAGCGATACAACCGTTAGGAATTGCGGAGCTCGTCCCTAGCAGACTTTATCAATGTAAATAAATTTTTTCCTGTGTAAAACAATGAGCGTAACGTTCAGCCACACCTACCCTCGGCCTTCTTACCTTTTGACATATTTTCACGTCGAGGTGAAAAAGACGTTTTGTTAATCTATTGATACTCCACGAACAGCAAATTAAGCCGCCACTTATCAAGGTGCAAAACAAAAGTAAGTTTTATTTCGATTTTAAAAAATTATTAGTTTGTCAAACCTCTTACTAAAGAGCCGTAAACGATTGCATCGAATCCATTTATTGACAGCTTGTGCATCTAGGAACCCGTATAGGTTGCGTGGTTAATTTCATATTTCAACCTAAAAGGTAGTTGACTATTAGGTCTGCAGCTTCATCTATTGACATAGTCGTCGTGTCGATGTGTATTTCAGGATCTTCAGGAGCTTCGTACGGGCTATCAATTCCAGTAAAGTTCTTTAATTGGCCCGCGCGAGCCTTCGCATAAAGACCCTTGACATCACGCTTCTCAACGATAGACAACGGTGTATCGATATACACCTCGAAAAACTCATCCGCCGGCATCATACTTCTAACCATTTCGCGCTCTGATTTGAATGGCGAGATAAATGCAGTGATCACTATCAAGCCCGCATCAGTCATCAACTTTGCAACTTCCCCAACTCGGCGAATATTTTCAACCCGATCAGCAGCGGTAAAGCCCAAGTCTTTGTTCAAACCATGGCGCAGGTTGTCGCCATCAAGAAGGAAAGTATGGCGATCTAAATGCGCCAGTTTCCTCTCAACGGCGTTAGCAATTGTAGATTTTCCTGAGCCAGATAATCCCGTCATCCATAGTACCGCAGGTTTTTGGTTTTTCAATCTAGCGTGATGATCGCGGGAAACGTCTGTGGGCTGCCAGTGGATGTTTTGCGCCCGACGCAGTGCGAAATTTATTAAGCCAGCGCATACTGTCGCACTTGTCATTTTGTCGATCAGAATAAAACCACCAAGTGCGCGACTATCAGTGTAGGGCGTAAAGGGTATACCCTTGTTTGTAGTCACATTGGCTACACCAATCATATTTAATTTTAGAGTTTTTGTTGCAACGGCCTCCATCGTGTTGACGTTGACCTCATATTTAGGTTGTGCAACCGTCGCCGACACGGTTTGCGTACCGATCTTCAGGTAATATGAACGTCCAGGGATTAATTGATCCTCACCCATCCAGATCAACGTTGTTTCAAACTGATTGGACACTTCGAGTGGTGAAGTCGCAGAGACAATTACTTGCCCTCGAGAGCAGTCGACCTCCTCTTTAAATGTGAGTGTAATGGATTGACCCGATCGGGCTATTTCTAAATCCCCATCGAATGTAACTATTCGATCAATTTGAGTAGCTTTACCTGATGGCAGGATACGCACCTCCTCGCCAGGTTTAATTACACCAGACGCCACCATGCCACTAAAGCCACGAAAATTCATATTTGGACGGTTCACCCATGACACAGGCATGAAAAACCTGTTCTCGGACTTTACACTTTGGCCAACCTCAACGCTTTCCAAATGGCTCATTAAAACTGCACCGTTATACCAACGAGTAGCATCGGATTGCGTCGTAATATTGTCGCCTTTGACGCCAGAAATTGGGATTGAAGTGAATTCAGCGATACCAATGCTGTTTGCAAACTCTCTATAATCTGACACGATCGCATTAAATTTGGACTGATCGTAATCGACCAAATCCATTTTGTTCACCGCAAGAACGAAGTTTTTGATGCCTAATAAGTGGCAGAGGTAGCTGTGTCGTCGCGTTTGAGTCAAAACGCCCTTACGCGCGTCAACTAGGATCACAGCCAATTCAGCTGTGGATGCGCCTGTAACCATATTACGTGTGTATTGCTCATGGCCTGGGGTGTCAGCGACGATGAATTTACGTCTGTTAGTTGTAAAAAAACGATAGGCAACGTCGATTGTGATGCCTTGCTCTCTCTCTGCTGTTAAACCGTCAACCAAAAGGGCAAAATCGATCTCATGACCCTGAGTTCCAACCTTTTTGCTATCTATTTCCAACTGGGCCAATTGGTCTTCAAAAATCATCTTGCTGTCATATAAGAGCCTCCCAATTAAAGTTGATTTTCCGTCATCGACTGAACCACAAGTAATAAAACGTAATAAGGATTTGTTCTGGTGGGCTTCTAAGTATGAGTCAATGTCCTGAGCAATAACGGCATCACTATGAAAACGTTTGTTTTTCATTAAAAATAGCCTTGCTGTTTTTTGGCTTCCATTGATGCACCCTGATCACTGTCGATCAGACGCCCCTGACGTTCAGATGTTGTTGCCACAAGCATTTCTTGGATCACATCGGTAAGCGTATGGGCGTTGGACTCAATGGCTCCCGTCAAAGGATAACACCCTAGCGTACGGAAACGAATGGAACGCAAAACAGGCTCTTCACTTGGATTCAATGGAAAACGATCATCATCAATCATTAGGATTAGACCATTACGCTCAACGGTTGGGCGTGGCGCTGCAAAATAAAGCGGAACAATTTCAATATCTTCAATATGTATGTACTGCCATACATCGAGCTCTGTCCAATTCGAAATTGGAAAAACACGTATACTCTCACCTTTAGCCTTTCGAGCATTATAAAGCGACCAAAGCTCAGGCCGTTGCGCCTTAGGTTCCCAAAGATGTTGAGCGGTACGGAATGAAAAAATGCGCTCTTTTGCTCTAGATTTTTCTTCGTCTCGCCGTGCACCGCCGAAAGCTATGTCAAATTCATACTTGTTGAGTGCCTGTTTTAATCCCTCAGTTTTCCACATATCTGTGTGCAACACACCATGCTCAAATGGATTAATGCCTTTTTCTTTGGCTTCAGGGTTTTGATAAATTAACAATTCCATGCCCGCGACTTTCGCCGCTTTATCGCGCAACTTGTACATCTCTTGGAATTTCCACGTCGTATCAATATGCAAAAGCGGAAATGGAGGAGGCGAAGGATAAAAAGCTTTTTTTGCCAAATGAAGCATCACCGCACTGTCTTTTCCAATTGAGTATAGCATCACTGGGTTTTCAGCCTCGGCCACCACTTCTCGCATGATTTCGATTGCCTCACTCTCGAGGCGATTTAAATGGGTTAGGTTTTCAATCTTCATAGAAAACTCGATCAACCGTTCTTTTTGTTAGCTCATCATTAATCCGAGTGAGCTTTTAACTGCGTAGCCGTTAATTTCATATGACCGTTGACAGTAATAAGCATTATTTTTTAAGTGGGTAAATAGCCAAAATTACTCATGCTCAATTTCTTTTCGTGGCCTATTTTGGTATCGGCTTCTGTACGTTTTTAACACCCTATCCTAATCATTTTAGTAAATGACTTTAAAGGTGGCGAACTGACAACGTCGCAAACCAATGGCCGTCGAGCAGATATCTTTTTGAAAGGTTGATAATACAATTAGAAAAATTTGGTCCGAGCTAACCACAATTGAATCCGGACTAAAAAATAAAATCATTGTTTTCCAAACTGCTCTAGATATTCACCAACGACTGGCAAAACCTGAGATGCATCAAATTTTTTCTCAAATAACAGACGTGTCTGCGGAGATGGCGTTTTGTAAATCTCCTTATTGCTGACGATTTTTTTCAAAACTGATACCATGGAACTAACATCGCCGCCGCGGTACCTTAGAATTTCAGTTCTGGGAACGATGGTATTGAGTTCACCGTTTAAATTTGTGATTAACCGCATGCCTGCCATACAAAAATCAACAACTTTGTTTGGAATTGAAGCGTTGAAGTCATACCGGTCAGGGTAGCACATAAAACCAATCTGTGAATTTGCGAGCAAAGATTTTAACTGCAAGCTACCAATTTGCCCAACAAACACCACATTTTTTAACCTCCAGCCAAGTTCACCAACACGCTGTTCCATTGATCCGCTGCCGCAGAAAATAAACTCAATTTCCGACTCACTTTGTGTAGAAAAAACCTCAATTGCGCGGAGACACGTCTCTAAGTCAAGCGTGGGTTCCAAGGATCCCGCCCAAACAATGCGTATCATTTCTCGAGAGTATAAATCCACTCCTTTACTATGCCAAAACTCGGTGCAGTCCTCAGCGTCTAAAAAATCATATTGCGTTTGATAAAAAAAATAGTCCAACCTACTTGCAGATGCCTCACGCGCGCCCCTGAGTTGCGCCCATTCCAAAATCCCCTTGGAAACTGCAGTTAATGCAGTGGCATTTTTGAAACTAAACTTAGTCATATGCTCATATAGAAACAGGTAACGAGGTATCCACTCTAATAATCCTGGCGCTTTATCATATATGATATCTGGCCAGCAATCTCTGATGTCGAGAACTACTGGGACGTCATGTGAAATTCCAAAATGGATTGCTGTGTAAGCAAGTTCAATTGTTGGCCATGCAACAACAATCAAATCTGGCGTGTTGCGCCCAATTGTATTTTCCTTGAAGCTCTTAGCTAAGTCGCGGTGGTCCATCATTCGTTCAAAGCTGAGGTTTGTTTTATAACCTCGGGAACTGAGCAGTACGGTCTCTATCCCATTAGCTTGTGTTTTTTCAAAATCCAATCTAAACCGCTTCTGGTAATGGTCAAATTTAGACGCCCAAAACGTCACTACGTGACCACGACCTCTCATACATTCAGCCAATTGCCCAGCACGCCATAGCCTGTTTGAGTCCTCACCGACAAGCCAGGGCAGGGGCTCACCAACTTTTATGATCCAAATCTTCACTAAAGGGCCTTAGACCTTTTCAATTTTATTTCCTCAAAAACAGCCAACAATTTCTCTTCCTGATTTTCCCAACAGAAACGCCTCGAAATTTCGTTGCGATGCGCTCCAATATATTTTTCTTTCTCATTTAACAGCATAACTAACTTTTCAGTGAGATCTGCAATGTTACCCGGAATAAAAGTTCTGCCAAGACCATTATCTCTAATAAACTGTCCCATTTCAGTTAAATCAGTACCCAAGATCGGCAGCCCCGCTAAGGTCGCCTCAAAAAGTTTATTTGGCATAGCGTACTCATAAGACAACGCCTTTGGCTGAACTGGAATAATCGATATATTTGCGTCAGTTATGTACTCAACGACTGATTGAGCAGGGACTGGTTCCACGAAGTGGACTCGATCTGCCACAGAAAATGAAACCGCGAGGTCAAACATCTTTTTGCGAACCTCGTCAGTCACACGCCCAACCATGGCAAAGTGGGGTAATTCAACGCTTTCAAACAGCTCTTGTTGCCGAATATTAGATAAAGCTACTATAACATCCTCACATCCCCGACCAGTAGCAATATTTCCAGTATACACAAGAACAATTGTTTCGTTTGACACTGAGATGTCTTGACGTAGTTTTCGGGCTCCAGCTGAAGCCCACTGGCTCGCCGGTTGCTTTTGTTTAAGGGGAGGCGCGTTGTAAAGCACTATTGGTTTTTTGATATTATACTTTAGGGTTAGATAGTCAGCTATTTGATGTCCTACTGTGAAAACCTGAAACGCCTTAGGCAGAGATCGAGCCTCACCAATCTGCACAAATTTCCTGCGAATATAACCTAATTTTGGCCATCGGTGGGTCTCAAGCTCATGACTATCATATACAAAATCAGCACCACAATATTCCGCTGCTTTGATACCCACGTAGACACTTGCACCATCATGGCAGTATATCAAATCGGGGGCGAATCTACACAATTCTTGGTAGAAAACAAAATATAATGAGTAACCTTTAAAATATGAAAAAAAACCGCGTTGGACTCTTAGTAAGATGTGGCGCCAGACAAACTTCCAAGTTTTATTAATTCTATTAACGAAATTCTGCATCAACATCAGAGACTTAATCACACCTTTGATATCCAGTTCACAGTTGGTTAAACTTAAAGATTTTGCAAAACGGGCACGCAGCCCTCGGAGAAAGCCGGGTTGACTGTCTTGACTGGCTTGACTGGGTTGACTGCGGTTGTAAAAATTAGAGGGAGCAAGAGCATCACCTGTCTTGTACTCAAGCGAGAAAATATGACTCAAAAAGCTTTTTACTGTATTCCGCTGATCCCAAACCCTCCGGATGTATCGAACCCCATCAATGATCTCATCATCACTAAATATACCGGGTCGAAGCACAGCACAAAAAACAGTTACATCATAACCGTGTTTCGTAAGTGTCTCAGCTTGCTTGACCACACGAAAATCTGGGTTGCATGGGTTTGGAACAACAATCGCTATTTTCATTAATTAATACCGAGGAGAGAAGAAGTATGGTACTAAAAGTGCCTGAGAAAAGTAAAATTCAAGGTTTTTTTTAGATGTCTATCTCTAACAGATACACGGAAATACTTAAACAAATTAATCAAACTTTGAGCTTGAATGATCTTATAAGTGTAAATTCTGGTGTCGGTTTACGACACGACATCGACTATGATTTAGACTTGGCGCTTGAGTTCGCGCATCTGGAGCACTCCATGGGCTACAGTGCAACTTATTTTTTGTTGGACACCGCAGCCTATTGGAACGAGTCAGATTTTGCCGATAAAGCCCTGCAAATACAAGATTTTGGTCATGAAATTGGGCTTCATGTCAACAGTGTAGCGAAGTGGGTATCTGGAAAAATCAAAAGCCCTGAAGGTGATTTTCTACAAAACCTCAGAACCTTGAGGGATATTGGCCTCAACGTCAACGGAGTAGCGGCGCACGGAGATGCCGATTGCTACAAATTCAATGTCGCAAATTATTGGATGTTTTCTGAGTTAAAACCCGAAAATCCCTTTGCCAGCGAGAATGGGATTACTGCCGAGGGAGTCTTCGACTCCTCATCTGATAGGGTTCTTTTTTACCCCGTAACACATATTGCAAAAAACACAAATGGAGATGAGCTATTATTGTGGCAGACTTCGATGCTGAAACACGGAGTGAAATACCATGCAGCCCATGAAAATTATGATTTTTACTTCTCTGACAGCGGCGGAAAGTGGCGCAACAATCTAGATCCACTCCAGCAACAGTTTGATGACAAAAAAACTCAAATCTTAATTCATCCAGAACACTGGAGAGGAGATAAAAAAATCTATTTTTTCTTATCCACCGCTCGCTCCAGTAGCAAATGGCTGAGTGAAGTCCTAAACACAGGAACGTCATGTCGTGGAGAGCATGAGTTTACCTTAAACTTTCAATCCGACGGTCATCACGAGCCCAAGAATACCCAAACTAATTTTCAAGAAATCCAGACGAATGACGCGCTTGCAAGGCAACTCATTTTGGATTCTGCCACATATATAAATACGCAAAAGCATGATTGGGCTGAATGCAACGTATACCTACCCCATACATTGACCCAACTGCAAGCGACGTTTCCAAACGCAAAATTCATACACATTAGGAGAAAAACTGAAGACGTAGTAAACTCACTCATCAACAGAAATTGGTATGACACTCCAAATGATTACATCCACCCAATTGTTGATTTTGATCACTACAACGCCAAGTCCCAGATCCAACGTTGTTTGGCGTACGTAACGTTCACTAACAACAAAATCAGCGGACATACGAGTACCACGTTATCTCAGAGCAAATTAGTAACGGACTTTGAATACTTCAAAACAGAAATCGAAGGATTGGGAATACCCGTTTACCCGCGGCTTGTCGCAAAGGTGTACCATCAATTAATTAACAAGAACAAAACTGAAATCTATGCTTCGCCATTAGATTGGAGCAGTGAGATGCAAGCTGAATATAAAATTGTGGCGGAAATTATTCAAAATAAAACCCCGCAACAACCTCAAAAATCAAACACAACAAAAACTAACCCAACATCAATTTTGAGGTACCCAAGGTCCGTTTTTCGCCACAGTTTTTGGACCACTGCAGTTTTCAAATCCAGACTGAGATGTTGGAATATGAAACTTTCTAAAAAAGTATCCAGCTTTTATTTGGCCACGGTTCCGAATAAAAATTGTTACGCCTCTTTGGGTGGATCAGAATGGCGAAACTCACAGAAGGGCGCAGGTTTAGCCATAAACGATGGACACTATTTTGATGGACATATTTTAATACATTCCGAGATGGACACACCAATAAAGATATTTGTTATTTTTTATGAGGTAATGTCACAGACACATAAAAGGCTGATGTATAATGGGCGTGCCAGCGGTGAGAAAGTAAAATTTTCATTTTCACCACCGCCCAAGGCAACAAAATTCGATATTTTTATTCACGTTAGTCCAAACCCAGAGATGTTGAGTCTGAGCATAAAAGACTTCGCTGTTAACATGATCAAGTGATAAATCAAAGGATTTCACGCTTAGAGCATAGTTATTGATCGGGCAAGTGAAATCGGCGCCAACCAGTCCAGTTTATGGTGGGTCATTACTCGGCAAAGACATTAGCACCCACCTTGTTGTGATGTTTAATTGGGGTGATATCTATTATCCATGTTTTGATTACCCAAAGCCCCCAAACTACCGGTCGTTGACACAATATGCTTTACTCAAAATGCTCCCAGGGGTCAAAAGTCTCACATTTTTCATACTTATCCATAAGGGTGTCATACCATTTTGTGCCACCGTAAGTTGGCGATCTTTTTGGTCTGAGGTCATAGTATTGTGGATGCAGGAGCATTCTGTAGCGTCTACCTGGCTTAAGGCCCAAAACGAAGTCTCTCAAGTCACGTTTACCAGGGTCACGCTTCTTGTTATTGTGCCCTCCATCACTGAAAACTCCATCAAATTGAGGGCTAGAACCATTATGAACCCAGCGAATATCCCCTTCCCAATTCTTTGGAAAAGGCAAACCATTGTTGTTAGTTCCATCAGGCCCAGGAATCCCACCGTGGGCGGTGTAGTAATCAATTATAAAGCGTTTGCGTAATGCCGCCACATCTTCATCAAACGCTGTCATGGCACCGTCGATCGAAAACCCCCCTCGCTCATTTGCATTACTGTGATACCCGACTACTGAGCCATCTTTCTGATATTTAACCAAAAGCTTATCATCTATTTCGTAAGGTGTGCTTTTGACTTTTCCGGAAGCTTTTAAAAATTTTCGATCAACACGCTTATTAAAAAGCATTATGTTCACCGGCACATGTCTGTGGCAGGGCTCTCTGAGCAAATCCATGGCTCTATCTGGCCTGCTATCCAGATCATACTGGATCATTAAATGTATCTTTTGGCCATTTACAGGATCAGCCTTTATCATTTTATTCCAAGATTTGAACTCTTCCGGAAAATTCCCAAAGCATTTATCTTTGCTGCTCCATGATAGATCGTCATATGTGATGATCCGAAATTTTTCAGGATTTCTCAACAAAAACTTGTACATCCCAGTTATGTAAGTTCTTGGGAAATAGGCTCCCATTTTACTCGATTGATCGTGGTCTTGGTCCAGAGATTTATCAAACATGACTCGCCCAGTTCAAATTTTTGGTATAAACGACATTATTCGCAACCGAACCGTGAATACCATAAACCAACGATTGATTATTCGACAGCCTGCAAACAGAAAAACCATGATTTTCAAAAAACTCGTGCTGTAGAGACAATGTCTGTTGAATATCATTTTCGCTTATGCATGCCTTCTTGGGGACCCCATTCCAAGGAGCAATCCACGCCCATCCTTTTGGCTTGATCATGTCACTTAGGGCATCGACGAACTTACGGTGTTTCTCAGGATTATCGTGGAACCAAAATGCGTTTAGCGCAAACTTGTTGAAAATCCCATCATATTCATTTTTGATTTTGAGCTTTTCGATATTTTGAATATTTGCCTCAATTGTCTCAAATCCCTTGTGTATGCCTAGCTCAATCACTGGACGGTCGAAGTCTAAGCCAACACATGCCCCTCCATAGTCTCGAACCATTTCGCAGAAATCATATTGACCAGGCCCCATATCCAAGTAACGTCCATGCAATTTGACGTCGTAAAAAAAATCCTCAAAAATTTTCACAAAATGTTGACGCGATCGCTTGGGGTCGCGAACATTTTTCTGTTTTGCATTTGAAATTATTGCTATTTCTTTGGGGTCGGTAAGCATTTTTCATCCGTTTCATAGTATCCATATTTTACAAGGCTTTTTTGAGCAATAGAGCAAAATGCGTCAACTTCCTCTTTTGGGAGTTCAGACCTCCATCTGCCAACGCTTTTGGCATCAATTTTCGTACTGATTCGGTCACCTGACAAATGCTTTGCGGAAAAAACAGTTAGATTCTCATTGGAGTGATCTAATAACCTGTCGTCAAAACTGATAGCTATCTGTTCACATATTCGCTGTAACTCTGCCTTAGGGGCAAGTGTAAGGTCCTCATATTTTACAAAGGTCCCATTGATATAGCCACGTTTGATTGATTGTTCGAAGAGTTGATGCGTCTTCACCCATGCTTTAGCTACATCAGTTGCGGAATTTTTAAAATTACCTGTATTCAATTGGCTTGTGAGGACGTCCCTGCCATCGCGCAACATGTTGAGGAAATAAGCTCCAGGCCAA
>CEOK01086030.1_pt1 | contig 11693 bp, 12 predicted proteins | sample 427001 | NCBI WGS metagenome assembly CEOK01 (sample SAMEA2591108, study PRJEB7988) | marine metagenome | isolation source: saline water (ENVO:00002010), including | reverse complement strand
CATTGAGGATTTAGATGGAAAAAAAATAGCGACCTCATATCCCAATACAACAAATCAATTTTTAAGTAAAAATAATGTTACAGCAGAATTGCACATCATCAACGGCTCAGTTGAGATTGCTCCCAATATTGGGCTGGCTGAAGCTATATGCGACATTGTTTCTAGTGGAAGTACTTTGTTTAAAAACAACTTAAAAGAAGTCGCTACGATTATGAAGTCTGAGGCTGTTTTAGTTCAGGCGCCCAATTTGTCAGATGAGAAAAACGAACTTATTGAAAAGTTACGATTTCGATTGCGAGCTGTTTTAAGAGCAAAAAAATCAAAATATATTCTCTTAAATGCTCCTAACGAAAAAATTGAAGAGATCAGTAATATCCTACCAGTACTAAAAAGCCCCACTGTACTTCCTCTTGCCCAAGAGGGTTGGTCTTCACTGCACTCAGTCATTGAGGAAGGTTCTTTTTGGGAAGTCATTGATGAATTGAAAGCAGCAGGTGCTGAAGATATATTGGTTTGTCCAATCGAAAAAATGGTGATGTAATGGAAAGATTTATCAATCCCGACAGAAATCAGTGGCAAGCACTTACCCAAAGAGCTTCAGCGTCTTATGCTTCATTAGAACCCCTAGTCAAAACGGTTTTTAATGCTGTAGAGAAAGAGGGGGAGCAGGCTGTGAAAAATTACACACTGGAATTTGATAAGGTGGAAATTCAAAATATTGTGGTAAGCAAACAGGAAATTGTTCAAGCAGTTGATAGGGTGCCCAATGAACTCAAAGTAGCAATTAAACGCGCTAAGGAGAATATTATGCGCTTTCACGAAGCTCAAATCACTGCTCCCGTAGAAGTGGAAACCCAACCGGGGGTAAGTTGTTGGCAAAAAAAATTACCTATCGAAAAAGTAGGCTTGTACATACCAGGGGGATCAGCACCTTTGTTTTCCACCGTATTAATGTTAGCAATTCCAGCAAAAGTAGCAGGATGTCAAGAAATCGTATTATGCTCACCACCAGATAGTAATGGGCTACTAGCTGATGTAATACTTTATACCGCTAATTTGTGTGGTGTCGATAGTATATTTAAGGTTGGTGGTATGCAGGCAATAGCAGGAATGACCTTAGGAACTGAATCAATTCCTAAAGTGGATAAAATATTTGGCCCAGGAAATCAGTTTGTGACAGTTGCCAAGCAATTGGCGACTCAATATCAAGTTTCTATCGATATGCCAGCTGGCCCAAGTGAGTTGATGGTAGTAGCCGATAAAACCGGTAATCCAGATTTTATAGCATCTGATTTACTGTCTCAAGCTGAACACGGCCCAGACAGTCAAGTGATCCTAGTCACCAATGACATTGAAATTGCTGATGCTACTTTTGAAAAAGTTGCTGAACAACTTGAAAAACTAGAACGAAAGTCCACCGCTCAAAAAGCATTGAATAACTCTAAAGTAATCTGCTTTGACAACGATCAAGAGTTACTTGACTTTGTGAATCGCTATGGTGCGGAACACTTGATTGTTTGCTTGGATAATGAAACCGAATTTGTCAATCAAATCAAACACGCAGGGTCAATTTTTATAGGTAACTATACACCTGAGAGCGCAGGAGACTATGCATCTGGAACCAATCACACCTTGCCGACCAACGGTTATGTAAGGCAATACAGTGGGGTTAATCTCGATAGTTTTCTCAAAGCCATTACTTATCAGAAAATTACTGCTGATGGATTGATTGATCTAGGCCCCGTAATTGAAGCAATGGCAACTGCTGAAGGACTTCAGGCTCACAAAAACGCCGTATCAATTCGGTTAAAAACATTAAAGTCATGAAACCCACTATTATAGAACAACTTGTGCGTCCGATGGTTAAGGAGATTGCTCCCTACCGTTCCGCAAGAGATGAGTTTGAAGATTTTGAGGCACAAAAGATTTTTTTGGATGCGAACGAAAACCCATTTGATAACGGTGTAAATCGTTATCCTGACCCTTTACAGAGAAAACTTAAACGGACTTTAGCAACGATTAAAGGCGTTAAACCAGAACAGGTTTTATTGGGTAATGGGAGTGATGAAGTTTTGGATTTAATTTTTCGAACTTTTTGCGAGCCTGGTGAGGAAGAGGTACTGTTGTTGCCTCCAACCTACGGAATGTATGGTGTCTTGGCAAAACTCAACAATATTAGGGTCAAGGAGGTTCCTCTAAACGATGACTTTCAAATAGCAATCGATTCTGTTCTTGAGGCGGCAAACCCAAAAACTAAAATCATTTTTGTTTGTTCTCCGAACAACCCGTCCGGAAATGCGATGCCTTTAGACCAAATAAAGCAATTAATGAATGGTTTTAATGGCATCGTCGTGGTTGATGAAGCCTACATTGATTTTTCTGAGGAAAAAAGCGCCCTGAGTATTTTAGATCAATATCCTCAATTATTGGTTTGTCAAACTTTTTCAAAAGCCTATGGATTGGCAGGTATTCGATTGGGAATGTGTTTTGCCAATCCATCGGTCATTGATTATTTTAATAAAATCAAACCGCCTTACAATGTCAACTCCTTAACTCAGACCAGAGCTTTAGGGCAACTAGAAGCATCTGATCGGGTTCAGGAAGAAGTGAAAACGCTCATTACAGAGAGGAAAAAACTTGAGCAGGAATTAAAACAATTTGATTTTATCATCAAAATATATCCCAGTGATGCCAACTTCCTTCTAATAGTGGTCGATGATGCCGATAAGCGTTATGATCAGTTTTTAAAAGCGGGTGTAGTCTTGAGGAATCGATCTCGTTTACAAGGATGTAACAACACACTCAGGATTACCGTAGGAACCCCTGAGGAAAACATTAACTTTATTGAGATTTGTAAAACCATAAACCAATGAAAAAAGTTCTATTTATTGACCGCGATGGTACCCTAACCGTCGAACCAAGCGATTTTCAGTTGGACGCTTATGATAAGCTGGTTTTTTATCCAGGTGTATTTCAATATTTGGGCAATATCGTTCGTGACTTAGATTATGATCTGGTTATGGTCACCAATCAGGATGGATTAGGTACCGACAGCTTCCCTGAGACCGATTTTTGGCCTACACAAAACTTTCTTATCAATACCTTTAAAAATGAAGGAATAGTCTTTAAAGAAGTTTTTATCGATCGAACTTTTTCTGAAGATAATGCACCCACCAGAAAACCTGGCACGGCTATGCTTGAGTCTTATATGAATAACAACAGCTATGATCTGAAAAACTCTTTTGTCATTGGAGATCGTCTGACCGACATGCAGTTGGCAAAAAATCTGGGCTGCAAAGGAATTTTTATTGATAACAACGCTGCTTTGGGAGCAGATGAAGTTACTGATCAAGACTTGGAAAACACTATTGCTTTTAAAACTAAAGCTTGGGAGGAAATTTATCGCAAATTACTGATGAAAGAACGCGCTGTTTTTTACAGCAGAAACACCAAAGAAACCCAGATTGATATTGAAATAAATCTTGACGGCGTCGGGGAGAGCAAAGTTGAGACAGGACTTCCATTTTTTGACCATATGCTGGATCAACTATCCCGACATGGAGGAATCGATTTATCTCTTAAAACGAACGGTGACTTGGAAATAGACGAACACCACACCATTGAGGACACTGCCATTGCTATTGGAGAAGCTTTTTCAAAAGCATTGGGAGATAAAAAAGGAATTGAACGATATGGTTTTACATTGCCTATGGATGACGCCTTGGCGCAAGTATCTATTGACTTTGGTGGGCGAAGCTGGCTGGTGTGGGAGGCAGATTTTAGGCGAGAGATGATTGGTAAAATGCCAACTGAGATGTTTTACCACTTTTTTAAATCTTTTGCCGATGGAGCCAAAGCCAATTTAAATGTAAAGGCCGAGGGAACCAATGAGCACCACAAAATAGAAGCTATTTTTAAAGCCTTTGCAAAAGCGATTAAAATGGCGATTAAAAGAGATGAAGAAAAAATGATTTTACCCTCAACGAAGGGTAGTTTATAAAATGAATACTGTAATAATTGACTACGATGCTGGGAATGTCAAAAGCCTTCAATTTGCTCTTGAACGATTAGGTGTTGAGGCAGTACTGACTGACGATATCGAGCTTATTGCTGGTGCTGATCGAGTTATTTTTCCCGGTCAAGGGGAAGCCGTAAGTGCGATGAAGAAACTAAAAAAGCACGGTTTAGACCAATTAATTCCTTCACTAAAGCAGCCGGTACTTGGTATATGCTTGGGTATGCAGTTATTGTGTGATGAGACAGAAGAAGGGCAAACCAAAGGACTGGGGATTGTCCCTACAAAAGTGGTCAAATTCCCCGACTCAGTAAAGGTTCCTCAAATGGGTTGGAATATAGTCACCCATTCGAACACGGGCTTATTTCAGGGTATTCAGCAAGATTGTTACATGTATCTGGTTCACAGTTATTTTGTTCCAATTGAGCCCGAAACATCAGCAAAAAGTAATTATGCCGGTGAGTATAGTGTGGCGATTAATAAAAATAATTTTTACGGTGTTCAATTTCACCCTGAGAAGAGCAGTAAAGCTGGAAGTCAATTGTTAGAGAACTTTTTAAAGATTTAAAATGCGAATTATACCTGCCATAGATATTATTGAAGGAAAGTGCGTGCGCTTGTCCAAGGGCGATTATGCAACCCAAAAGGTTTACAATGAAGATCCTTTGGAAGTGGCAAAGGCCTACATGGACTTTGGTTTAGAATACCTTCACCTGGTGGATTTGGATGGCGCAAAAGCTAAGAGTATAGTCAATCACAAGGTTTTGGAACGTTTGGTCTTAAAAACCAATTTAAAAATCGATTTTGGTGGCGGACTTAAATCGGATGAAGATTTAAAAATTGCCTTTGATTGTGGTGCCAACCAAATTACAGGGGGAAGTGTCGCCGTAAAAAACCCCGATATTTTTAAAAGATGGATTCAACAATATGGCGAGGATAAGATAATCCTAGGGGCAGATGTAAAAGAAGATAAGATTGCTGTGGGCGGTTGGTTAGAGACCTCTGAGCAAAAGATAAAACCTTTTATTGAGGCTTATCAAAAGGAAGGAATAAAATATGTTATTTGTACTGACATCAGCAAAGACGGCATGCTAGAAGGACCTGCATTTGAATTGTATGAAAAGTTAATTGATGCAAATTCAGAGATAAGCTTAATTGCCTCGGGAGGCATATCCACTGAATCAGAACTCCCCATTTTGGCTAAAATGGGATGTGAAGGGGTCATTATTGGTAAAGCGATCTATGAAAAGAAAATTACTTTGCAAGCACTTTCTGAATTTAACACATTAAATTCTTGATGTATGCTTACTAAAAGAATCATTCCTTGTTTGGACATTAAGGATGGCAGAACGGTAAAAGGTGTCAATTTTGTCAACTTGCGCGATGCTGGAGATCCAGTAGCGCTCGCCAAACGCTATACCACAGAGGGGGCGGATGAATTGGTCTTTTTGGATATCTCAGCGACAGAGCAAAAGCGTAAAACCTTAGCAGACCTAGTTTTGCGTGTTGCAGCGGCACTAGATATTCCCTTTACCGTAGGAGGAGGAGTAAGTAGTGTGGCAGATGCTAAAATATTACTTCGCAACGGTGCTGACAAAATTGCGGTAAACTCAGCAGCTGTGCGTACGCCTGAATTAATCAACGAGCTTTCAACAGCCTTTGGTAGTCAATGTGTTGTAGTCGCTATTGATGCCAAAAAAATAGACGGTCGTTGGATGGTTCATTTGGTCGGTGGGAAAGTTCCAACTCAGATTGAACTTAAAGATTGGGTCAAAGAGGTCGAAATTCGCGGTGCAGGAGAAATTCTTTTTACCTCAATGGATCATGATGGTACCAAAAATGGTTTTGCCAACCAAGCATTGGCTGAGCTCTCTACTTTGGTTAATATTCCAATTATCGCCTCGGGTGGGGCAGGAGCCACCAATCATTTTGCCGATACTTTTAAATTAGGAAAAGCAGATGCAGCCCTTGCAGCTAGTGTATTTCACTATGGAGAAATTAAGATTCCAGAGTTGAAAAAAATATTAAAACAAGAAAATATAGCCATTAGAATAACCGATGAAAACAGCTGATTTTAATAAAAACCCCGATGGGCTTTTGCCCGCAATAATTCAAGATGCGAAAACCCTTAAAGTGTTAATGCTGGGTTATATGAATGCTGAGGCTTTGGAGAAAACCCAAAACTCAGGAAAGGTAACTTTTTACAGTAGAAGTAAGCAAAGGCTGTGGACTAAAGGAGAGGAGAGTGGTAACTTCCTCGACCTTGTCGATGTAGCCATAGATTGTGATCTCGATAGCCTGCTGATCAAAGCTAACCCACAAGGACCGACTTGTCACAGAGGAACTGATACCTGTTGGGGGGAGGAAAATATTCCTTATTTGGGTTTTATCGATGAACTACAAGAAACAATCAAAGACCGCGAGCAAAATCCACAAGAAAAAAGCTATGTGAGTAGTTTATTTGAAAAAGGAATCAATAAGATCGCTCAGAAAGTAGGAGAGGAGGCCGTAGAGACTGTTATTGAGGCCATTGACGACAACGAAGCGCTTTTTATGGAGGAAGCCTCTGACTTGTTTTTCCACTACTTGATCTTATTGCGTGCAAAAGGAAAGGGGCTAGAAGATGTCATGGCATTGTTAGAAAAACGAAAGCGGTAGTCTTATTGTAGCTTATTTTGTAATTTAGGGTTGAACTTATACCCAAAACGATGAAAAACATACTACTACTTAGCTTCCTGTTGCTGTTGATCGGCTGTGCCGAAACCGATTCAGCAAAAAAAACCATTGGGTTTGATGAATTGTTGGAAGAATACTTCCAAAAACATCTCGAACTATTCAGAATCAACGCTACCTATCTAGGGGATACAAGATACAACGATACGCTTCCCAACTTTTTGTCGCCTGAATTTGAATCAAAGGCAAAAGCTTTTTATTCCTACTACCGCGATGCTTTAAACGAATTTCCAGAGGAAAGCTTGGATGCAGACGAACAACTCAGTAAGAAAATATTGTTGAGAGAATTAGACTTGGAGCTTAAAGGGAATACATTTCACACCGATTTAATGCCTATCAATCAAATGTGGACCTTTCAGTTAACGATCGGTCAACTTGCATCAGGTGCTGGTGCACAGCCTTTTAATACCCCTCAAGATTACCGTAATTGGTTGGTGCGCTTGGACGGTTATTTGAAGTGGATGCAATCTGCTGAAGACAAGATGCGAGAAGGAATGGAAACTGGCTATGTGTTACCAAAGTCATTGATCGTAAAGGTTTTACCACAACTAGAAGCCATGACAGTTAAGGAAGTAGAAAACCATTTGTTTTTTACCCCGATAAAAAATATGCCTGATGATTTTAGCGAGCAAGATAAAACTGCACTAACAGCTGCCTTCGTCGAAACGATCGAAAATAAACTTATACCGGCTTACCAAAAGCTTCATCGTTTTATGTCAACTGAGTATTTAATGGCTGGCATAGATGAAAGTGGTTTTGGCGCGTATCCAGATGGAGCAGCTTATTACAAGCATGCGATAGCAGTCTATACGACCACAGAGATGTCGGCTGATGAAATACACCAACTGGGACTCAGTGAAGTGGCACGTATCTGCGATGAGATGAAAAAAATCATGAAACAAGTTGGGTTTAAAGGAGACTTAAAGTCCTTTTTTGATCATGTAAGGTTTGATAAATCTTTGATGCCTTTTGATGACCCAGAACAACTGATCGCCAGTTTTAATAAGATGTACGAAAAAATGAAGCCCTATGTAGATCAGTTGTTTGACCTACAGCCCAAGACTCCCTTTGAGATTAGAAGGGTAGAGGCATTTCGGGAGGCTTCTGCTGCTGCCCACTACAACGCTGGTTCCCTGGATGGAACTCGCCCCGGAGTTTTCTATGTTCCCATACCCGATGTCAAAAATTATAATGTTTTTACTGATGAAGCCTTGTTCCTTCACGAGGCAATTCCGGGACACCACTTCCAGATTTCACTTCAACAGGAAAACCAAGCACTACCTAATTTCAGAAAAAACCTCTTTTACAGCGCTTTTGCTGAAGGTTGGGCATTATATACAGAATCATTGGGTCAAGAGTTAGGGCTTTATGAGGACCCTTACCAGTATTTTGGTATGTTGAGTATGGAAATGCATCGTGCAATTCGTTTGGTGGTCGATACGGGCCTACATGCCAAAGGATGGACGCGTGAAGAGGCGATTGCCTACTCGTTGGAAAATGAAGCAGAGGCGGAAGAAAAAATTGTAGCTGAGATAGAGCGCTACATGGCCAACCCAGCTCAGGCACTTTCCTACAAAATCGGACAGTTGAAAATTAGATCATTACGTTCGTTGGCAGAAGCAAAAATGGGTGATGACTTTGATATTCGCGCTTTTCACAGAAAAGTTTTGGAATCTGGAGCAGTTCCTTTATTGATTTTGGAAGATAAAATCATGGAATGGATTAATAGTAAATCTTAAAAATGGCAAAGCACACGATCAATCCTGAGACGTTTTCTTTTTTTTCGGAATTAGCAGATAATAATAACCGCGATTGGTTTGAGAAAAATAAACCTCGATTTAAGTCCCTTGAAGGGGAAATGAAAGATTTTATCAATCAAGTTACACAAGGGTTAAACCAACATGACCATATTGAAAAGGCGAAGCTATTTCGCATATACAGGGACGTGCGTTTTTCTAAGAATAAAACCCCCTATAAAACTCATTTCGGTATGGCTTTTCATCGTGAAAAGCCAGCCCTCAGGGGAGGGTATTACATTCATCTTGAGGCTGGTAAAAGTTTTTTCGGTGTAGGTTTTTGGGCACCCAATCCAGCGGATTTATTCCGCATAAGAAAAGAATTAGAGGTTGATGCAGACGAATTCAGGGAATTAATGTCAGCAGCTGATTTTAAAAAATACTGGGGCGGACTAGATGGAGATGAAGTTAAAACAGCGCCTAAAGGCTTTTCTAAAGAACATCCAAACATTGATTTAATCAGAAAAAAACAATACGTTTTTATTAAAAATTTGACCGATAAAGCAGTATTGTCAGAGGATTTCCTGAAGACGGTTGACAATCATTTTAGGAGTATTAGACCTTTTTTTGATTATATGAGTAGTGTGCTTACTACAGATTTGAATGGTGAGAGCTTGCTTTAAATCACCCTATATAATCAGCGATTACGGGCTCAAATACCTGAACTTGATCTTTGAGCCGATTCATCACCATATTCATCATGCGCTTATTTAATGAAGAAGAGTTTTTGGTGTACTGCTGATATTCATTTACGGTAAAATGCCCAATTATCATTCCTTTGACTGAATTTCTAAATTTTTGGTCTTTATACAAAGCATTTTCGATGTAAGCCAAACGTTTTTCCAGAGAAAGATCATAAAAAACACCCTTGTGTTTGACAATATAGTTTTGAAAAACAGCTATCAGCAGTGGGTTTTGGAGTTTTATAATCGGGCGAAGGGAAGCATTTTGAAACCTTTCCTCTTCACCCACCTGATCAGAATCGTTAACCTTTCCAATATCAGGACGAATGCGCATCAAATCATTAGGTCGATCATTCATGAGATATAGTAATATTGCAAAATTACAACCTAGCAGGTGTGAGTATGATCTAAGTAAATTCGTTTTTTCACAGATTTATTAACAGTCATTCAATAATCAACGGTATTTTGATCTAGTTAGAATCGCTAACAGCTTGAACCATAATATTGAGTAAACCATTGGGCTTATCGTTGGCTAGTTCCCAGAACATGATACCTTTTAATTTATTTTTCACGACATATTGGGTTTTGTGTGTAATTGATTGGCGATCATCAAAAGACAGGAAGTAGCCTTTCTCTTTATTATAGGCATAGGGCGCTTTTGCATTATCATCCCAAAAAAATTCATAACCAGCATCCAGACGATCAAAGCTGTTATGGCCTAGTGCGTATTTAAAATCTCCTTTCTGATATAGACCGTTGTTAATATTGGGGACATTTTCCCATATCCTGCCATAGAAAGCAGCACCAATAACAATTTGCTCTGCTGGAACGCCAATACTCAACAAATATTGAACAGATTGATCTGCAGCGTCAGGAAAGTTAGGGTTACTTGAGTACAACGGTGTGTGATGGCTTGTCATGGATTGACTGTACAAATCATAACTCATAAGATTGACATGGCTAATCAATGGCATAACTTTTTCCCAGTCTATTGATTTTTCTAGAAAAGCGGGAAATCCTCCGGCGGCAAAACTGAACACATGTTCCGGTTGCATAACTTTATTTAGTGCTTTAATTAGTGATGTGAAGTTTTCTTTATCCTCCAAACTAACAGGATGTCCATGAGACCCTTGAACAACAGGGTACTCCCAGTCTAAATCAATACCATCTGCATTATAGGTCTGAATTATTTTAGCTGTCGATAACGCAAATTCATTTCTGCCTTCACTTGTAGAAAAAACCTCTGAGCAGGTTTTACAACCTCCCCAACCTCCTAAAGACAGTAACACCTTTAAATCGGGATATTTTTTCTTTAATCCTGTCAAATGCATAAGTGTTAGGCTATCGGCCTTGTTGTCAATAGCTAAATTATTCCCTCTAAGGTGAAGAAAACTATAGATCAATTGAGAAACACCACTTAGGTCATATTGGTCAATAGATGCTCCGTCCCCCGAATAATATGCGATAACTTCCGTTTTTGTCTCAACACTTTTTGAGGAAGCGTCTTCATTGGCAGTATTACAAAATTGAAATAGCAGAATTATCAGTAGGAGGGGAACATATCTGGTAGATAGGTTTTTTTTGTACATGAATAAAGATTTTGTTGGCTCCCTTAATATAGGATTTTTATTTTAAGAAACTATATTCTATAACCAAACACAATTCATATTATCAGTATTAAGGCTTAATTATTTTAATATTTATCAATAAGTCCTAACTTGGACTGTATTTGGTAAATACCCCCTTAAATTTTGCAAATGAATTATTAAATCTGTAAGTAACCAATCACTTATGAGGGAAAACATAATAAACAGTGCCGTATCACTGTTTGCAACCCAAGGTTTTCATGCGGCTTCAACCCGGTCAATAGCCCAAAAAGCAGGCGTATCAGAAGGGTTGATCTTTAGGCACTTTAAGAACAAAGAAGGATTACTTGAAAAAATACTTGAGATCACAATTGAAAAGTTTAAAGTATTGATGAAACCAATTGAGACTTTGACGCATCCTAAGGTAATTCTTAAACATATACTGACCATACCATTAAACACAAGTGATGATTACAAAAAATACATTAAGTTCATTCAGGGTATGCGTTGGCAAGTAAATGATGAGCGGATGAATTTATTCCAAATCTTTTACGAAAAAGTTTTTACTTCTTTTAAAGTTCTTGATTACGATGATCCTGAAACTGAAACTCAAACTTTTTTAATGATATTGGAAGGTGCTATGTCTCACGCATTGCGCCAAAATACCAAAATGAATTTATTGATTCTCGATAATCTCCTTAAAAAGTTTAATATATAAATACTTTATCAAACAAAAGTTGTGATTAATTGCTTTATATTTTTTCTATAATTAATATTATGTAAAATACAAATATCAAAACTAACCCCCCATTAAGGGGGTAGTTTATATAGTATAAATTAGTCAGTCATTAGCGTTAATTCAAGCGCAGTGTCGATTAGA
>CEOK01001016.1_pt1 | contig 11693 bp, 10 predicted proteins | sample 427001 | NCBI WGS metagenome assembly CEOK01 (sample SAMEA2591108, study PRJEB7988) | marine metagenome | isolation source: saline water (ENVO:00002010), including | reverse complement strand
AGCAAGATAAACACCCATATTACCAGATGAACCTGAATGAGGTTGAACATTAGCATATTCAGCCTTAAAAAGTCTTTTGGCTCTGTCAATTGCTAAATTTTCTGCTTCATCTACATGTACACATCCACCATAATATCTTTTTCCAGGATAGCCTTCAGCATATTTGTTTGTAAGTATAGAACCTGCAGTTTCAAGAACGGCTTTACTGGTAAAATTTTCAGACGCAATAAGCTCTAAATAATTATTTTGTCTATTTAATTCAGACTGAATAATATCATAGATTTTTTTGTCTTTTTCTTTGACAATAGACATCGATTACCAATCTGATTGTTTAGATAAAGATTCAGAAACCCAATCATAACATCTTCCACTAGGAGAAACTTTTCCAGAAGCTTGAACGTCTTTGTCAGTCATAAACCAATCAGCATAGCTAAATAAAACCTCATTTTCTTCTAACCAATTCTTTTGCTTAAAATATTTTGAATTACCTTTGTTTTCGGCTTTAACAAAATATTCATACGCAAGTGAAGCTACAATTTTATCAGAACGAGAAAAATTGTCTCCCCTACAAGACTGCATAGCTTTATAATATAAATTTCCCATGTGAGCTAAAGATTCAGCATTATTTCTTGAAATTTTCATTGATTTTTGACCCCATTCAAAAGCAGATTTAAAATCATCCATTTCAATACTATTTACTGAAATTAACAAAGCAACTCTAAAATTGTTTCTATCAAGATCAAATAAGTCTTCAAGAATCTCAACAGCATCATTGAAATCTGAGTTTTCATTATATGCTTTACCAAGCGACATATAAACCATGCTGTTATCGCGATTATAACTTAAAGTATTTTCAAGAACATCTATTGCTTCATCAGTGTCACCATTAGACATTAATTTTTCAGCATAATCAACTGCATAGGAAGCATTATCGGGATTATCTTCAAATCTTGCCTTAAAAATTTCAAGCGGATCTTCGCCAGAATCTTCATACACTCTTGCCAATTCCGACTGAACTGAAGCATTATTGGGATTAATAATTAAAATCTTCTTTAATACAGAAATTTGTTCATCTGATCTTCCTTGCTTTCCATAAGCTTTAGCGAGGTCTCTTAAAGAATCTGTGTCTCTAGATCCAGAGTCCATCAAACGCTCATATTCAATAATCATTTCATCAATTTTATCTTGTTTTTTGAAAGCATATGCTAATCTTGTCATTAAAGAAATATTGTCAGGAAGCTCCTGTAAGCCCTTAGTTAAAACCTTTTCAGACTCTTCAAATTTTCCAAGATTTTGTAATGCTATTGCCCAATAGAGATAGACGTCATCAGCATTAACCCAATCTGAATTCCATTGATCACACCTCAAATCCATTAAATCAGAGTAGGATTGAGCACTTAGTTCCCAATTACTGTTCCTGTAATACTCAGCAGCACTACTGGATAATTGAGGACATCTATCTTCCTGCTCATATTCAATTGAATAAGGATACCAACCTTCATTGTAGATTAGTCTTGTTGCCTCTCTACAATCAACAACTTTAATTTCTACATCATTAGTAATTCTTAAGCTCTCTCCCCTTTTACATTGAGCGTTGGTTTCAGAAATGAATACCAAAAATAATATCAAAAATATTAACTTGTTTCTCATTATGTCTCCATTAAATTATATTTCTCTCCTCTTAACAAACCAAAGGTCTGCAACAGAAATTCCAATTGAAAAATTTTGCAATAATTCATTATCAACATTTAAAATATTTTTTCTTTTGGATACATTATATCCAAAATCTATTTGATTGCCTGTAATTCCAAAATTTAATCCAAACCCTATACCTAAACCAATTTCACTAACTTTTTTAAAATTTTCAACATTGAAATTTTGATAATTGATAGAAGTTCTGAAATTGATTCTGTCTCTTGAAAGCGGTTTTGCAAATTTAGCATAAGATATGCTATATTTTTGCATTCCAGAAATAAAAGTTGAATATAGTGAGCTATTTAGCGTATGGTTTCCAGAATCTACAAAGTTTTTATATTCAAACTGAAGATGTTTCCTTTTTGAAAATTCATAATCAATTCCAAATTTAAAGTCTGAAATTATTATTTCATTATCATATAATATAGTTTCTGGAGCTAATGATTGAGAAACAATAGGATAATCATTGTTATCGTGAGAATTATTATTATTCAAATCAAGGAATACTTGATATGCACTACTTTCAACATCTATATCATTCAATGACATACCGTAACTAAGAAATAAATCTATCTTATTTTTTTTATTAAACCTGGAAGATAAGAGGTAAAACTCAATCAAAGATCCTGAAAAAAAATCTCTTGACTGAACTAAATAATTCTCATTATCAAAATTTATTTTTTTTGTTAACCTAGATGAGCCAAAAATATATCCCAAACTAAATCCTATGCTTTCAAAATTATTTAATTTATTTCCATAGGAAAATTTTGCAATTGACGGACCGCCGGATGATGTATTAGTTCTTTGATAATTTATTTCTTTATCGCTAACATTTATAGTTGTTGCAGTTGAGTCGTTGAGTACAATTTCCCTATCCAAAAAAGGTTCGAAAGCAATTCCAAATGAAATTTCATTCTTCCATGGTATTATCAACTTTGCAGATAATAAAGAAAAATTGGTACTAGAAAATTTATCATAATTGCTTTGTTGTACATTGGCAGAGGTGTTCAAATGAACGAATGCTAGATTATGCCAAGAAGAAGGATTTGATAAAGAAACATCATTTTTGAAAGATGGTAACAACGAGTTTGAAAGAGCCAATGAAGAGGGGGAATTTTGAAGCTTGCTTGAACCATACCCATAACCACTCATCAAATTTTGAGAAAACGAAATAGTAGATAAAAGAATAATTAAAAAACTACGGATTAACATAAAACACCTCAATGCTGTTGACGCTCAATCTTATTTTATCATAGGGAGAATTTGCTATTGTTCCATAAATTAAAATTTCATCATTATTAAAAAAGTCGTTTTTATAACCCTGCAAAAAACTTCTCAAAGGAATTTTAATAATTCCATTATCAATATTACCTGATGTGATAAAGTTCGGATCTACATAATACTTTTCAGAGTTTTCATTGTCATTCAAAAATGATGAGTAGTTCCAATTTGACACTGCATCTTGAATCGCACTAACTATAACAATGAAGTCTTCATCATCGGCAAAATTTCTATCTTCTACATTCAATACAAGATTAGCGTCATAAATAATTTCATTATTACTTAGTTGCTTTAGTGAAGATAAGTCAAATTCAATAATTGATTTAAGACCAGAAACAGAACTTAAGGTTATTGAATTTTGATTAATGCTCGAAATTTCTTCAGGTTTAAAGATAGTGATATCAGAATTTGAAAAGAATGTTGCAAAAGTATCTAATACAACTTCTTCATTTTCGATTGTCTTAAACCAGACTTTCATTTTAGGAGCATTGGAAGAGTTGTGACTTTCCAAAGTAAATAAGTCACTTAATCCTTCTTCTGTTTTCAGCATTAGAGTTAAGGATGGATAAACATTTGTATCAAAAAAATTATCCAGAAGAAAATCTAAATCTTGATCTTTAAATAAAAAATTTAAAGAAGCAAATCCCGACTCCTCTGGTACTATATTTTTCAAAGATATATTTTTAAGAAAAGTTGCATTTTCTTCATAATCAATATAATTACTTAAATTGTAATAATTAGTTGAATCTGAACTAAAAACATTATCTGAGTTATGATTTATAGAAAAAAGAGATAATGCATAATCTGAATCATAAGTATCTGTTGTTTGAAAAAAAATTAATGCACTGTCAACAACAACAGATTCATTCAACATATCAGTTACGCTTAATGGAGGAAGGAATCCAGAAAATGAATTTAACTTTATCAAAGAATAGAGATTTTCTGTTCCTTTCTCAACTCCAAAATAAAGTTTAGATAAAGATCCTAGACTAGGTAAATCTTGAAAAGTCTTAATATTGCTTACGTTATAAATTGATGATTTTACAGGAGCATCAGAATCATTTAATTTTGAATAATTAATTGTTTTTTCATTGCAAGCAGCTAATAAAAAGATTAATGAAAAAATAGTTACTTTCATTAAAAAGCTTGAAAAAAAATAATTAAATACTTTTAATAGCATCTTCAATTTCATTTAAAAGTGTTAAATAGTTCTTATCGCTATCATCTAAAGAGATGCTTGTGCAAGTTTTTGAATTTTTAAAAATTTTTGTTTTCATAAGCTGACCGGAAATATTATTTTCATTATTAATTATAATTGTTTTATTAGCAAACATACAGCCTAGCTGATTTAAATTATATGCATCTATATCATCAAGAGTTTCATCATTAATAAAAAAATTTTTGTAGTCAAAAACCAAATCCTTATTAATCGAATCAGTTAAAAATATAGTTTTTATTTTTGAAAGATTTTTATCAACCAAGGATAATTTTTTGATAAGATATGGTACAAGCGCTGAAGTCCAGCCATTACAAATTATAATGTCAGGATACCAAAACAAATTTGGAAGCATTTTAATTGCTGCAAGAGAATAAAATGAGAATCTAACATCGTTATCAACAAGATATCTTCCATTCTTAGATTTAAATAGCAAATTGTTTAAATCCCCAAATTTGTCTTCATTTTCCAGAAAATAAACCTGTAGACGTGAATTGGGCAAAAATGCACTTTTTGCAGAGCAATCAAAATCTTTATCTTCAAACGAAAATAAAATCTGTTTTAGCCTAATAACTTCTCTGAGAATGTATTTTCTTTCACTAATAAAACCATATTTAGGCATTAGACATCTGACATCATTGCCTTTATTTTGTAAATTAAGAGGTATATCTACGGAAATTTTACCCTGAAAAGAGACAGAAGCAAAAGGATTCATTTCACTATTTATATAAAAGATTTTTTTCTTCATGATTGCGAGCCTGACAAGTTAAATAAACACATCCAAAACTTCAACTTTGAAAATATTTAGTTTCTAGAAAAAATATTTATTAAGGAAAGCATAATGAAACACAATAACATAAATGAGCCACCAGCAGATACGAATGGCGTGGGAAGTCCTTTAACTGGCATCAAACCTATTGTCATTGCAGAATTGATAAAAATATGTGAAAAAAGAATTGACGATAATCCTATGATAACAATTGAAGAAAAATAATCAGTTGATTTAAATGCAATATCAAGCAATGTTTTTATAAGCATAAAAAATAAGAACATAATAACACTTATACCAAAAAAACCAAACTCTTCCGCAATTACAGATAGAATAAAATCAGATTCTTGTACTGGTAAAAATTTTAATTGTGTTTGAGAACCTTGACCCCAACCTTTTCCAAATAATCCTCCTGAACCAATTGCAGTCATACTTTGAATAATATGATATGAAGAACCCATTGGATCTAAATCAGGATTTAAAAAATCAATGAATCTTTGTCTTTGATAGCCATTTAAAAAATCATTCCAAAAAAAAGGGAATAATAGGCCAGTAAAGATATTTGCAAAATATATCAAAACTCTTTTCAAGAAACTTCCTTGAAAAAATAGAAAAATAATAAACATTAAAACTCCCCAAATGTTGAAAATCAAATTATTTGAAGCAGCTATAATGGTAATCACAGGAGTAATCAAAAGAAAGATAGTAAAACCATTAACGCCTGCCCAAAGCATCATCGGTAATACAGGAGCAAAAATAATCACTGCTGTTCCCAAGTCTGGCTGATTTAAAACCAAAAATGATGATAAAAAGGCAATTAAAATTGGGATAAAAACTATATATCCCTCTTTAACTTCGAGCTGATGATTGGATAAATATTTAGCTATTAAAATGATTGTAGCGCACTTTAAATATTCTCCAGGCTGAATATAAAAGAACCCAAGGTCTATCCATCTATATGTATTTTCTACAGGCGGCAAAAAGAATGGTATAAGACATAGCAAAAATGAAAAAATATAAATTAACGTTGAATTATCATGAATAGTTTTAACGTTGATATTACTAAGAATGAAAAAAACTAATAATGAAAAAATTATAAAAATAATTTGTCTAATAAATGAACTATTTATTGATAACGGATCATTAGAGATACTGTAAAGAGTGATTAATCCAAAAGTGGTTAATGATGATACAATTAAATACAATCTACTAATGTACTCATTTGATCTAAAAAAATAATTATTTAAAATACTCATTTTTCTACAATTTCAACTTGATTATCTGTGAAAAATTTTACAATCTTGCCAGCAATTGGCGCTGCTATCGCACCTCCTCCGCCACCATTTTCAACTAAAACAACTAATGAATATTTTTGACCTTCAAAATCAAAAAATCCATTAAACCATGCATGAGGTTCGCCATGAGGATTCTCAGCAGTGCTTGTTTTTCCATATAATTTTATATCTGATTGCTTAGCTCGCCATCCACTTCCCGATTGAGTATTAACAACGTCATATAGCCCTTTAAAAATCCTATCCCACGACTGCTTAGAAAGATCTATCTCATTGTAATATTCAATCTCTTTACCAGCATTCAATTTAAGTTTAGGTGTTTTTCCTTTTGATGCAATATGGTTTATATATCTTAATGATTGAAGCGGAGTTACTAAAATGTCTCCCTGACCAAGTGTAAGATTTAAAAGTACTCCTCGTTCTGACCATCCCCATCTTCCATATGTATTTATAAAAAATTCCTTATCTGGAATTTGACCTATTAGTTCGTTTGGAAGATCAATATCAGTTTTTTCATGAAAACCAAATAATTTGGCTGTTTTTGTCCAATCAGATAATTTGATTAGCTGAACTGTTTCATAAAAATAAACATTACATGATTGTGCAATTGCCTTATTTAAGTCTACTAATCCATGTCCATCTTCTTTCCAACATTTAAAAGTTTTAGAACTTCCTGGCGGTGAGTAATATCCTGTACACATCAAACTATCTTCAGGGTCTAATAATCCATCCTCAATCAAATTAAAAGCAGTAATAATTTTAAAAGATGAGCCTGGTGGATATAACCCAGCTATATTTCTATTTAAGATAGGCTTATTCTCGTCTGAAAGTAGTTTATTCCAAGAAGAATCGGTTGTCTCTCCTCTATAGATATCTAAGCTATAAGATGGATTGCTTACCATTGATAAGATATCTCCAGTATTAACATTAGAGATTAAAATAACTCCTTTTTTATCAATTAAAAGGTTTTTAGAAAACTGCTGCAATTTTGAATCAATTGACAAAATTAAATTGTTACCAGGATAAGCAGGGATATTATTTTCATTAATATTATTAATTTCTCTTCCATAAGTATCAACCTCAATATATTCAATTCCTTTTGAATATCTTAATTCACTTTCATATTGCTTCTCCAATCCTTGCCATCCAATAAGCTCCCCAGCCCTATAAAGCTTGGATTTATCTAAAAATGAAAGTGATTCACGATCTAATTCTCTTAAATATCCAAGAAAATGTGCATCTTTGAGTACGTCGCTATACAACCTTTCATCAAACCTTTTATATTGAAATCCAGAAAGCTCTAAACGCCTTTCTTCAATTTGAGATATCTCAGCAAAAGTAAGATTTTTTGCAATTATAGTAGGTAAAAATCTACCTTGATTATATTTTTTATATCTTCTTAAAAGTTCATCAATTGGTGTTTCGACTATTTCCGAGATAATTTGAAGCTGCTTATTTATATCTTTAAGCTTATATGGTGTGACAGTCAAGATATATGTAGGATAATTTTCAACTAATACAACTCCGTTCCTATCTAAAATGAGTCCTCTAGGTGCATATGTATCCTGAGCTCTTATGCTATTGACTTTTGACTTAGATGAGTATCTTTCATATTCAATCACTTGCAAATAAAAATATCTTGATAGAAGAGTTAATATAGAAAAAATTAAAACGAATAGTAGCGTTCTATAATGAAAGATATCTGCTTTATTTTCAATTTTAAGCATTGAGTATTTTATCCTTTAAAGAGAAAAGGGTAATTAAAATAAAACCAATAAAGCACGTGAAATATGTTACAAAAAACCAGTTACTCAAGAATAAAAAGAAATCATTATAAAAGAAAAAGTCATACCTAAATAATGAATAAATAAATACACCTAGATGTACAAAAGAAATCCAATATATATCAAAATTTCTAAACGCAAAATTAAAACTTATTTTTGAAGCCCAAAATCCACAAATTGAAAACACCAAACTTGATGCGCCAATATAAATTCCGCTAAATAATATAAAATCTGTAAATAAACCAACTAAAAATCCATAAAAAGTAGATTGAGATGTATTGTCTAATGGCATTGAACCAAGAATTACATATAGCAACATAATATTCGCTTGATAACCATTGAAAGTTAATAATTCAGAAAATATCAATTGAAGAAAAACAGCTACTGGAAAATATTTAATATAAAAACTCACTTTTCATCCTTCGTAAACAAAACAAATAATTGATTTATTGTTGATAGATCGGAGAAAAGCTTAATCTTAACTATTCTATTAGAACTATTAGACTTTTCAAAAATACTTATTACTTCACCAACCGGAAGATTTGGTGGAAAATAAATACTTAAACTGGAAGTTAGTACTATATCGCCAATTTCAATATCAGATATCTTTTTAAGCTCGGCAATTTCACAAACATCTTCCGAAATCCATCTTAAAATACCTTCAACTTCGTCTGGTACTATTTTTACGCTAAGTCTGAAATTTACATCACTAATAAGTTGAACTTCGGAAGAATTTTCAGATACTGATGTTATTTTACCAACAACTCCTTTGGATGAAAGAACTGGAAAGTTTTTATTAACTCCATCTTTTAAACCTCTATTAATCAACAGTGATGACATATTGCTTGAAAAACCTTTTGAAATCACATCAGCACCAATGAAATCTATGCTTTCTCTTCTTTTAAAGTTTAAAAACTCTCGATATCTAATATTTTCAGCCTCATGAACCTTCAAAATTTGATTCTCAAGACTTAAACGTAAATTTTCAGAAGAAAGTACTTCTAATTTTTTATTTAAAAAAAGTTGGTTATCCAGCCAATTGAATGGTTGATATAAAAATGAGAATGTATTTAAGGAATTAATTTTTGCGTTTTTAATTGATTCAGAATCATTATTAAAAATAAAAATTAAGGAAAGTATTATACATGCAGTTAAAGTAATTTTTTCTTGATAGGTTTTAAAAATTAATTGAAATCTAGACATGCTTAAATAAGAACATGCTTATATTTTTCCAAGTCTTCAATAATTTTACCGCAGCCCTTGACTATTGCTAAATGTGGCTCTTCTACGACGTTGCATGGTACATTGGTTTTTTCCCTAATAACTTGATCAAGGCCTCTTAATTGAGCGCCTCCACCAGCAACTAAAATTCCTCTATCAATGATATCAGAAGAAAGTTCAGGAGGAGTTGACTCCAGAGCATCTTTAACTACCTCTAAAATTCTTTTTACTGAATCTTTTAAAGCCTGTCTTATTTCATCTGATCTAATATCAATTGTTTTAGGTATTCCAGAAACTAAATCTCTTCCTTTAACTAAAATATTTTTTGATCTCGATCTCATTGCAGAGCCAACAGAGATCTTAATTTGTTCAGCTGTTCTATCTCCGATTTCAAGCCTGTGATTATTTCTAAACCAATTCTGAATGTCATGATCCATAACATCACCAGCAACTTTGATAGCTTTCTTAGTCACGACTCCATTTAAAGATATGACTGCAACCTCAGTTGTTCCACCGCCAATATCTACAATTACATTGCCAATAGGTTTACTAATATCAAGCTCTATTCCTATTGCTGCCGCTACTGGCTCATCAACAAGAAATACTTCTCTTGCTGCTTGTTTTTCACCGGAATCTCGCACAGCCCTTCTTTCAACCTCGGTACAACCTGATGGTACGCAGATGACCATTCTAGGTCTAGTAATTCTGTTCAAATTTACTTTTCTAATAAAACCCTGTAACATTTCATCTACAGCTGTAAAATCAGATATTACTCCATCTCGTAATGGCCTAATAATTTCGATGCCTTCATGAGTCTTGCCCTGCATCAATTTAGCATCGTCGCCAACAGCAAGCAGTGCCTGAGTTTTGCTATTTCTAGCTATAATTGAAGGTTCATTTATAATTATGCCTTTACCAGAAAGCCAGATTAAAGTATTAGCAGTACCGAGGTCTATAGCAATATCACCACTAACCCAGTTTAAATTGTTAGAAATTGAATTTTTAATTGATTTTAGTAAACTCATATTCGATAATTTATGAAATATTTAATATTAAACATTAGTTTTTTATTTAGATAATCCTTGCTTACTTAAATCGTCTGCTTCGGCATTTTTATCTCTATAAACATGGCTTATACTCCATGAATTAAACTTTGAAAGGAATTCATGAGTTTTTTTATGCAAAGTAGCCATTCTATCATTCTTAACCTTATAATCGCCATTAATTTGCTTTACAACTAACTCACTATCGACAAAAATTGATACTAAAGAAATATTATTTTTCAAACAAAGATCTAAGCCTTTAATCAAAGCTAAATATTCTGCTTCATTATTTGTTTTTACACCAACATTTTCAGAGAATGAAAATATAGCTTGATCTTTAAGCTTAATTACACCTCCAATACCTGCATTAATTGGCTTATATTCATTATCAAATTCACAAGCACCGTCAGTAAACAATGAATATTTTTCAGAACCTAAATCGTTTGAAAGCAATGCATCTAAGCTTGATAAATCATCACTTGAAAAAGATGATTTGTATTTATCTAGTATTTTTGAAATTTTTTTATTTTTGCTATCCATATTTTTAATACATAAATGGTGTTCTAAGCCTGTAATCTCCAAAACCATAATCATCTACAAATCTAAATTCTTCATTGATTTGAAAATAATACCATGTCTCATAATTATAACTTTGTTCAGGATTCATTGACCTTGAAATATCATCAGGCCTTCCAAAAAGGATATAAATCATTCCCATATCAGATCTCCAGCCTCCTGAAGTACCTCTTGAAAAATTTTCTTCAGCAAAAGCAACTCTTTTGTAGTATTCAATCATTAATTCATTTTCTTTGGTAGTAACATCAGGATCCCTCTTTGCCCAAACTTTTTTAAAAAACTTTTCTTTATCTGAGCTCTTTAATTCCCTCAATTCTTTTCTTTCTTCTATATTTAATATATAGTTCATTTGTTCTAATGCTGTGTTTACATTTTTAATTGAAGAAAGCATTAAATAATCATTCTTAAACTCAATTGGAAAAGATTTGGATGAAATATTTCCATTTTGTGAAACTTGAATTTTTACTCTTAAATCTGATGTATCAATGTTCTCCATCGGAATCTGAAGAAATTTGTAGTCATAATTCATATTTGTTTCACCTTCAAAAGACTTATTCCAGACTGTTTTTTTATCTGAGACCAATGATATTTCTAAAAAGTAATCTCCTTTATCTAAAGCAAAATATTGATAAAATTCTAATATATCATTTTTCAACTCGACTTTTTTTATACTAGTCGGATATTTATCAAGGCCGAACTCCCAACTTCCTTTTTTGTTCTTAACAAAAATTGGGTCAAAAATTTTAGTGAATTTTAATGATAGTAAATTTTTTTTTGTGAATTTTTTTTGTTTCTTTCCTGTAAGCTTTGTATCCA
>CEOK01180162.1_pt1 | contig 11732 bp, 4 predicted proteins | sample 427001 | NCBI WGS metagenome assembly CEOK01 (sample SAMEA2591108, study PRJEB7988) | marine metagenome | isolation source: saline water (ENVO:00002010), including | reverse complement strand
GTAATAATGCTATTGAATTAGCATCAATAAAAGTCAATCCTATTTCAACCATATCGATTACAACATCAGCTAGTTCACTGGATCAAACTGTTTGCGTTAATACAAATATCGACAATATTGACTTTACAATTGGAGGGGGCGCTACTTTCGCTGTTGACAATGGTCTTCCTCTTGGTGTTAGTTTAAGCAATATCGGAGGGAATAATTTTAGAATTTCTGGTGCCCCAGTAATTTCAATTACTACTCCTACTTTATTTACTTTCACAGTTACTACAACAGGTAATGGTATGGGTTGCGAAGAGGCTTCATTCACGGGTAGAATTATTGTTTCTCCTGATGATAGTATCTCCCTTACATCTGCGTTAGGAACTGATAATCAAACAATATGTGAAGGTTCAACAGTAGGATTAAGTTCAATCACAACAATAACTTATACTATTTCTGGAGGTGCACAGTTCGCTAATATTTCTGGATTACCTCCCGGTTTACAAACTAATTTCGATTCTGCACTTGGACAATATTCAATTTTTGGAATTCCAACAGTAACAATTACTAGCACAACAGATTACAATTACAGTATAACTACCTCAGGATCTTGCGTTAGTGAAACATTAAATGGGCTGATTAGAATAGAACCCAAAGCGAAACTAGAATTAGACTCGGCAACTAGTACCTTAAACCAGACTGTCTGTGATAATAGTTTAATAGATAATATTCAATTTAACTTAGTTGGAAGCACGTTAGACGCATCAGTTTCTGGTCTTCCTAACGGTGTTATTCTTGGCCCAGTCTTAGGGAATACAATAACCATTTCCGGTACTCCTGTGGTGAACATAGTGACCCCCACCACCTATTCGTTCACTGTAACCGCCACGGGAGATGGAAGTGGATGTGAAGAAGATTCATTTAGTGGAACCATTGTAGTTTTACCAGATGATCGATTGACTCTAACATCGGGAATTGGAACAGATGACCAATCGCTTTGTGTTGGGACTGATCCTTTAATTAGCTCACTCACAACGATTACTTATCAAATTTCGGGTGGTGCATTATCAGCAAATATAATTGGATTACCTCCAGGCTTTTCGACAAGTTATAATGCCAATAATAAAACTTACAGCATTTTTGGAAACGCTACCTCAGACGTGGTAAGTAATCCTACAATTTTTAATTACACAGTCACTACATCTGGAACTTGTGCTCCAGTTACTGAAGTAGGGAGAATCACAATTACACCTAAAGCAAAACTAACGGTAACATCAGCTTCATCTACACTTGATCAAACAATCTGTGAGAATTCTTCTATAAATAATATAATATTTGATTTAAGTGGGAGTTCAACTAATGCAAGTGGTTCTGGTTTCCCCCCTGGAATTGGACTCGGTCCAGTTGTTGGAAGCACAATAACAATTTCCGGGAATCCTTCGGTTGACGTGTCTACTCCAACCATTTATACCTTTACAGTTACTGCAACTGGAAATGGAATTTGTGAGGAGGAAACATTTAGTGGACAAATTGAACTTCTTCCAAATGATGAAATATCACATGTAATTGCTGGTGGTGCCAAGGATCAGATTATATGTAATGGTGACGACCCATCAAATGCGGTTCTTACACCAATTATATTTGAAATTTCAGGGGGTGCTACAACTGGAGTTGTTACTGGGCTTCCTAATGGATTAACATTTACTTACAGCCCAACTACAAAAAGAATTACAATATCTGGAACACCTTCAGTCTCGATAAATGTTCCTACTGATTACCCTTATGTTGTTACTACAATTGGAGTTTGTTCAGACACTACAGAAAATGGTGTAATTAAAGTAAATCCCTTATCCACACTAGTACTCACGTCAGCTGCATCAACAACTCAACAGATTGGAGATAATGGGAAATGTGATGATTCTAATGGAAATGGTGAAAATATTGATCCCATAACCTATACATTTGGTGGTGGAGCAACCTCATTCATAGTCGGAGGACCTGATGGCCTTCCACCTGGTGTTAATGCTGTTCAAGTTGGCGCAAATGGTATAAGTATTACAGGAGTACCAAACACAGGTGATATCTATACAAGAATATGGAATTATTCTATTACAACATCAGGAAATCCTTGCTCACCAGAGGCAGTTTTAACTGGTCAAATTCAAGTAAATCCATCTCCGCAAATTAACAGATCTTTTATTCAAATTACCGAAATATCTTGTTATAATGCAGATGACGGACAACTGGAGGTGCCAGCAGATATTGTCTCTGCAATATCAGGTGGACAAAATAGTAATCAAGCACAAATTGATCAGCTCACTATTTCTGGGGCATTCAATATTGATGATAGAGTAAGAGTAAGGATTAATGGCACACAATACGAATATAATGTTAATGGATCAGCATTTAATTCTGGAGTTGCTGAGAATAACACTGCTATTGCTAGTGGACTTGCACAATTAATTAACAATAATATACCTTCTGAAGTTCCTGTAACTGCACTTGCAAATGCTACAAATATTAGACTAACTTCTGATACTGCTGGCGTGCCATTTATAATTAGTTATCCTGTTCCACCTACTCAAACTGACCTAACAGGAACAATAACAAACACCAGTGTAACACAAAATCAAACATTAAATTATGATATTCAGTGGACTGGAACAGGAATTGCAACCCCTCAGAGTACTTTGATTTTAAACAATCTAGGCCCTGGTGATTATGTCCTTGAGGTTTCAGTTGATGGAAATTGTACTGCTACAGAATCTTTTACACTTACAGAGCCAGATGAATTAACAATTTCTGATCCGGTTGCATGTGATGGAATAATTACTGGTCAAGCTTCAGGTGGAACAAAACCATATTCCTATGTAGTCAAAAATTTCACTACTGGAAATGATTTTGGGCCGTTCACTAGAAATGGCGCTTATACTGGTCAAGCACCTGAGATAGTAGTTAATCCAAATGATTCATTTAGAATTGACGTTACAGATGCAAAAGGTTGTGTAAAACAATCAGCAGTATTTACTATGCCTAATGGGCTTTTATATACTCCTGCTAATACAAGAGTTGTTGATGATTTCTGTAGGGAAATACCGACTGATTTGGGTGGTGGAAGTATTGAATTACAAACAACTGCAGGACTAGCCTTTACTGGTGGTTCAGAGTTATTTACTTATACCTGGAGTGGACCTAATGGATACACAAATAGCACAATGAATATCAAAAATCTCTTGCCTGGAGCATATCAAGTTAAAGCAATAGATCAATTATTTGGATGTGAAGAAAATGCAACATTTACAATTAATACAGCTGATCCCTTGACAGTTCTTCCAACAGGAGGAACAGATCCTGCTCCTGCTGGAACATCGAGTTCTACCGATTATTTAATCTCAATTACATGTCCAGGTGATCCATTTACTATACAAGTTCAGGCCTCAGGGGGTGGTGGTGCAGCATATAGCTATTCTTGGTCTAGAAATGGAGTGGCGATACCTGGTCTTGCCACAGGCAATACATTAAATGGAACACAAGGAGGAATTTATTCTGTCGGGGTATCAGTCAATACAAATGATCCAAATTTAATTCCATTTGAGGGATCTAGTCCGTTAACTTGCACAACAAGCATTTCATTTGAGGTTAGAGAACCTTCTGTAATGAGTGTAAGAGAAATTAAAGATAGGAGAATTGTTCCAGCTTGCTCAGAGGATTTTGCAGAGCTGGTTTTTGAGGTTATTGGCGGAAATTCTAATGCCGGCCCATATACTCTATCACTACAAGGTGGATCTCTTACTGGAACATCTGCCAATGCAAGTTCAAGAGAGATTGTAATAACAGGAATAGATACTGCAAATTTAGGTGAAATAACAACTTACGAAATTTCGGATGCAAACGGATGTGATCAGCCTGGCTCATTAACATCAACTATAACTTTACCATCATTTGAACAAGTTTCTTTCCAAGTTAATCCATTTGATATTGATTGTGCTAATTCGCAGGATGGTAGTATAGAATTAGTTCTTGCACAGGGAACACCAGATCTAAGTCAAGTAGGTGTTCAAATTTCTTCCAATGCGCTTAGCTTTAACTATTTCTCTAACTGGAATAGTGCTAATGCTGGAAGTCAAGCAAACTCAATAAGTATTGGAATCAAAAACCCTGGCGTTTATAATTACAGAATCATTGGAGTCCCTGCTGCAGGTACCACAACAAATACCACATCTACCAATACTACAATTTGTGAATTAGACTCTGGAACAGTCGAGGTAAATGAAGTCGAAAGTAATCAAATTCTTTTAAGAGATGTAGAAACAATTCAACCAGGATGCAACCAAACAGGTGGTAGTATCAAACTAATTTTCGATGAAAATACCCTTCCTCCAACAATGAGTATTAATTGGCAAAAACTACTTTTTGTTACAACGAGCACTACAACTGCTGCCACATCGTCAACCTCGGCCACCACCCAAACATCTTCATCTCAAGAATGGAGGAGTGTACCTGCCTTAGCCAATAATATTGAATTGAGTGAATTAGAAAATGGGTCATATAGAGCCGTAATATCTCCTGGTACTGGGGGGACATGTGGTTCAGAGGATATAGTTACCAAATCATTAACTGTTGGTACTAATTCTGGATTAAAAATATTAAATCCTGGGTTTTCAGATGACGGAAGTGGAAGCGCTTGTACAAATCCAACTAGCCTTAGATACGATATTAATTTCCTTCTGGAAAATAATTTAAGTTCTTCACTAGGAAACGCTTTCATAGTTACTTTAAATAAAATTAGTGATTATGGTGACCCATTTAGTCAGACTTTCCCAGCAGGAAGTTCAGTTGGGATTTCAAGACCGACAATAGGTAATGGAAGTGGTCCCTACGTAATAAGTAGTGTTCCCTTTGGTGAATATCAACTGATAATTAGTCAATCCACTACAGCAACAACGGATGTTTGTGAGGTTGTGCAAACAATTATTATACCCGAGATTGAGGAACTTAATTACACGGGCGCAACAGAGTTTGTGCTAGATCCATGTTCCCAAGAAGTTGAGATTACTGCTAATGTTGAGGGTGGCCAACCATTTATAACATCAAATGGAGAAGCTTTCTACAGATTCCAATGGACCCTTGATCTTGGAGGAGGCCAAACTGTAAATTACAGTGGTGAAACAATCACAGTGACTGAGCCTGGAAATTTGAGTCTAACTATAACTGATGCCTCAGGTTGCTCCACCTCAGCATCTAGTGGAACCTTAATTGAAATTAAATCTGGTCTTAGTCCATATAGATTACTTCCAAGACTTTCCTCAAACACATTATTCGCCGAAGAGCCGAGTTGTGAAAATGCAGCTAGAGATGATGGAAAAATAAGTTTTGAGGTAGTAGGTGGATTAAATGAAAATGGTATACAATGGCCTTATGAAATCATATGGGAGAAATATGATGTAGGTGCTGCAGCATTTTTGCCAATGGATGGCACTACTGGACTGCCAAATATTACAAATCAGTCATTTGCATTTGATTTAATACCTGGTCAATATAAAATAAGTGTTGCTCCAATGAATTGGACTTGTGTGGGGGTTAGTCCCTATAGTTCAGTCGGAGTTATAAAATTTATAACTGTTCCTGGGAATGATGATTTAGCAATCACAAATGGTCCATTTATAGATGTAAGTGAATATGATTTTATAACTCCTGGCGTAGTTACAATTTGCGATCCGGGCGGGGCTGGTGACTTATACGTAAGCGTCTTTGATAATTATGATGGTGAATTAGAATTTTATTATCCTGATGATATTACATTATTAAGTACTAAATCAAAATTAGATGACAAGACATATAAGTTATCAATAGCATCGTCAGTTGCTTCAGGTACTCTAACAGTTGTAAATTCAGTTGGATGCAGAATTTCTACGGGTGTAAATCTTGAAATAGGCCAACCAAATTTTGAATTTACATCAAATAATGCAATTGTCTCTGCAAGTTCCTCATCATCAACACCATTAATTTTAGCTAGAGAGGACGTAACATTTACAAATACATCAACTGGAACATACTCTTACCTTGAATGGGATTTTGGTGACGGTAGTCCAATCGAAAGAGTAATCCCAGCATCTGGTTCAACCTCACCAGTAACACATGAATATGGAATTTCTGGAACATATTATGCAAAATTAAGAATGTATAATTCAGTTGGTTGTTTCGAAGAAAAAGTAAAGGAAGTCGTAATAGGAAAGGGTTACAACATTTTAGTACCAAATGTCTTTACACCAAACGGTGATTCAGATAATGATACCTTTGTACCATTATTTAGCGGATTTAAATATATTCAGTTGTCAATATACGATTACAGAGGAAATTTAATTTACATGAGTGAGGCACCACCGGCAGGAACCGCTCCTACAATTTCGGGAGGAATTCCCTCTCCACTTGTGTTGAATGGTTGGGATGGAAATATATTATCAGACTCACCATATTACATATATTCAATTTTAGCTCTAACCACTAACGGAGACATAGAAGTCTCAAAAAGTGGAACATTTGTATTAATAAAATGAAAAGACTAGTTCACATCACTTTATTAATTGTAATATGCTATTTTCCAAAATATACATATGGGCAGGACGATTATATTGTAAACCAAGCTAAATTTCTACAAAAATCTAATCCTAGTTTTTATGGAGTTAACCAACTTAATAGAGTTGGAGTTTTATATAACTCAATTAAAGTTAACGATAAATTGGCAATGGATAATAAATATGTTTTTGGGTCTCTTGCATTTCAAGATAAAAACTTTTCCCTAGGTTTTGATATTAACTCATTTAAACTAAATGATATAGGGATGACTACCTCAATGGCTAATCTTATCTATGTATATAAAATTCAGTTAAGTAACTATACTTTTTTCTTACCAGGAATTTCAGTTGGAATGATTAGTTCAAGAATAAATACCGATAATCTAGTTTTTGGAGATCAATTAAGTTTAGCCACAGGTTTTATTGCTACTGAAACTCAAGACAGATTGGCACCACTTATCAGTAATGCAAATGATTTTGACTTAGGTGCATCATTTATTATACATAACGAGTTTTTTTTAGCTGGACTAAGTTTAAAACATTTAAATAAACCGAATATTTCGTACAACAAAGACGAACCAGTAAATAAACCAATTAGAATAAGTGTTCAGGGTGGATATGAATTTAATATTAATCCATATGAAAGAAGATTTTTACCTAGATTTTCTTATTTATACACCTTTATTAATATTGTTAAGTACGGAGAGTCTACATATATTGGTTTGGGTGAGGAATTTCAATTTGGAGAATTTGCAATTGGTTTTACTCAACAAGCATCAATGGTTAAATCAATCCAAAATGGAGTTGAAGCTTCAGGTTTCTCATTAAATAATATTGGATTGACATTAGGTCTAGCTCTTGAAAATTTTGATTTTGGAATTAACTATAATTTTTCAAACAGAAAACCTGGACAAGTTTATGCACCTAGCATATTTGAATTGAGTATAATTTTTGATTTTAGTATATATAGAAGAAATAATAGAGGGATATATAAAAAACTGCAAATTGACAATTATTATTAAATTATCACTCTAAAAATCCTTTTTTAATCATCCAGTCGTCATTGTAAATCTTTCCTATGTAACGACTTCCAGAGTCATGAAGTAATACCACCACCACATCATTAGGATTAAAGTATTCTTTTAATTGTAATACTCCCTTAACCGCAGCTCCACATGAATTTCCAGCAAAAATTCCCTCCTCTCTTGCCAACTTTCGTGTATAAAGTGCTGCATCTTTATCAGTAACTTTCTCAAAATGGTCAATTAATTTAAAATTTACATTTTCAGGAAGTATATCCTCTCCTATACCCTCTGTGATGTAGGGATAAATTTCATTTTCATCAAAAATTCCTGTTTCATGATATTTCTTAAAAACTGAGCCATAAGTATCAATACCCCAAATTTTTATTTTAGAATTTTTTTCTTTTAAATATTTAGCTACCCCAGAAATAGTCCCACCTGTTCCAACACCAACTACAAAATGGGTAATTTTTCCATCAGTTTGTTTCCAAATTTCTGGTCCCGTCTGTTCATAATGAGCCACAGTGTTGGAGGGGTTATCATATTGATTCACATACCATGAATTGGGTGTTTCGTCCGACAATCTTTTAGAAACACTATAATAAGAACGGGGGTCCTCAGGAGCCACCGCTGTAGGACAAACCACAACTTCCGCACCCATAGCTCGCAATACATCAAATTTTTCTTTAGATTGCTTATCATTTGATACACAAATCAAACGATAACCTTTAACAATAGAAGCAAGCGCTAAGCCCATTCCTGTATTCCCAGAGGTACCCTCAATGATTACTCCTCCGGGCCTCAAACGTCCGTCGGCTTCGGCGTCCTCTACCATCTTTAGAGCCATTCTATCCTTTACCGAATTACCTGGATTAAAACTTTCAATCTTTGCTAAAACCAAGGCAGAAATGTCTTGAGTTATAGTATTCAATTTCACCATAGGTGTATTCCCTATGGTTTCTAAAATATTATTGGAATAATTCATTAGATGAGTTTCATTACAAAGATACCACATCCCAAACAATATGAAAACAATCTAGCGAAATCGTAACACTCTAGCAGGGCGAATATTACTAATGATCAATGAAGGAATCCACAGTAATAAACTACTAACCAATAAAAAACCAAGATTTAAAATCAATCCGTCCCAAAAATTTAATGAAACAGGAGCTACATTAACGTAGTAGGTTTCTGGGTCCAAACGAATCCAACCCCAATAATTTTGTGTAAAATAAAAAAGAAAACCAATCAAGTTCCCCCATAACAAACCCTCACTCATAATAGCTACCCCATTGTAAAGGAATATCTTTTGTATCAAACGATTTCCTGCCCCTATAGATTTGAGGAGTCCAATCATACTCGATCGCTCCAAAATTAATACAAGTAAAGCGGTTGATATATTGATTACACCCACAATAATCATTACAATGATGATGATTAAAATATTGAAATCAAAAAGAGAAATCCATTGAAAAATTGTAGCATACTGTCGTGTTATTTCAATAACATCCAAATCCGAAGGTAACTTATCATAAATAGATGAGCCGATAATATCGGCCATTTTAAGATTACTTACAAAAACTTCATAAGCACCGATTTCATTGTTTCTCCATTTATTAATGCGCTGAATATGTCGCAAATCGCCCAAAACAAAATTTTGATCAAATTCAGGGAATCCAGACAAAAACAATCCCGCTACATTGAATTTTCTTATGTTGGGTAACTGCTGATTTTTGGAATTTTGAAAATAAGCAGTGACCTCATCCCCTACACCAATAGACAATCTTTTGGCGATAACACCAGAGAGTAAAATTTCATTGGAAGTTTTATCCCCCAAAACAGGAAAATTTCCAGAAACCAAAAAACTATTCAGTTTATTCCATTGGTAATCTTGAGAAACGCCCTTCATTATTATCCCTTCAAAATTATCCCCTGCTTTCAGCAATCCCCCTTTCAGCGCTACTCCATTAACATGAGTAACCCCATCCTCCTTATTCAATATTTTCAGAGTTTTTGGATCGTTGGCTACGGGTAGTACCGAAATCTGTGATTCACTGTTTTCGAAAGGCGCTACAACCAAGTGACCATTAAAAGCGACTGTTTTTTCCTGAATCTCTTTTTGTAAACCCTTACCCGTTGCAACAGCTATAAGAATCATAGACATTCCCAATGCCACTGCCAGCTTGGCAATTTTAATTATTTGAACAGAAACACTACCTTTATGAGAAGGGTTAAAGCGCATCCTTTTAGCTATAAATAAAGGAAAATTCAAATCAAATAAGTTTTGTGAAAGACATATTCAAAATTACATTTTTATTTTTTCTTTTTATTGGAACAAGTAAGGTCGCTACGGCTCAAAATAATATTGTTCCAGGGGCAGATCAATGGGGTCATTACATTAAAATACTTGGAAATAAAAAAGTAGGTATTGTGGCCCACCAAGCCAGTCTAGTCAATGGAAAGACCCATTTGATCGATACCCTTTTGGCGTTAAATATTAATATCAAAAAAGTTTTTGCCCCCGAACACGGATTCAGGGGAGATGCCGATGCAGGAGAAAGTGTAGCAGACGAAAAGGACTTTAAAACAGGCCTCCCTATCTTTTCCCTTTATGGGAAGAACAAAAAACCCTCAAAAGAATTCTTAGAAGGTATTTCTCTTATGCTTTTCGATTTACAAGATGTAGGTGTTAGGTTTTATACTTACCTCTCTACACTTCATTATGTAATGGAAGCTTGCGCTGAAAATGGGATTCCCTTAATCCTTCTAGACCGACCTAACCCCAATGCGCACTTCACCGATGGTCCTGTGATGGAAGAGGATTCTAAAAGCTTTGTAGGAATGCACCCTGTTCCGATAGTATATGGGATGACCATTGGTGAATATGCCAAAATGATTAATGGAGAGGATTGGCTTCCAAACGGAATTCAATGCAATCTCACAGTTATACCCTTGAAAAACTATACCCATCAAACCCCGTATGAAATTCCACTAAGACCCTCACCCAATCTTCCCAATGCTTCTTCTGTATCACTCTATCCAAGTCTTTGTCTACTCGAACAAACGGCCATTAGTGTAGGTAGAGGAACAGAAATGCAATTTCAGATATACGGTCACCCACTTCTTCCTGAGACTGATTTTACATTCACCCCTCAAGCCAATTATGGATCTAAAAATCCAAAGTTGAAAAATCAGCTTTGTCATGGAATCAACTTGAGAGACTTTGGGCGGCCAAACAGAATTGAGTTGCAATGGTTGATTCAATCCTATAATAACTTCCCAAATAAGGAAAATTTTTTCAAAAAAGGCTTTTTTAGAATTGCAGGAAATAAAAAACTAGAAAAACAATTGGTACAAGGAATGAGTGAAAAACAAATTCGCAAAACTTGGGAAAAAGAGTTACAAGCGTTCAAAAAAATTAGAAAAAAATATCTCATTTATCCCTGACTGATTCCAAAATGATCGAAAAAAAATACGTATTTGGAAATGCCCTTTTGTCAAACTTCCGGTCCCCCAAAGGATAAAAACTCATTACCTGAAACAGTCTCACCGAAAAAGACCCTGTACCCATTCAATATTTTTTTTAAAGTATATAAACAAATGTAATTTCTGGAGCAAAAGGCAATGGAAATTTCTAATGAAAGTTTTTTGGATAAAGGTTTTGGAACAGGATAACACAGCCTCTATTTACAAAACAAATAAAACCTGACGTTATTGGACTCGACAACTCCAAAACCGCCTATCAAATAGGTCTACTGCATACCCTAAATCAATCTATTTTGATTACTAAAAAATACATTTGATACCATTTTACTGTTAATGAATGGACCAATTATATGTGGCCAACTATAGAGATTGGAATTATTACTTGGAAAACTCAAATCCTTACTGAACCCTATCAGCCAAATACTATTATATTCCTCAGATTTTATCAATCTTTTTTGCGAAACCCCTGACGGGGAAAAAATCATACCGTATCAAATTACTAGGTTGAAGTTCAACTCGGACTTCTTTTCAAAAACAAAGAAAAAGTTTCCTTGGCCTTACATGGATTTTGTACTCTTGAGTCAGTCTGCCCATCAAGTATGATTGGAAACTGAACTAATTTTGGAAAGAGAAAATTTGGATTATTTCGCGCGAATCATTAAGG
>CEOK01050559.1_pt1 | contig 11732 bp, 9 predicted proteins | sample 427001 | NCBI WGS metagenome assembly CEOK01 (sample SAMEA2591108, study PRJEB7988) | marine metagenome | isolation source: saline water (ENVO:00002010), including | reverse complement strand
AAGAATAATCATAACAGTGAGAAATAATATCCTTTAGATCGCTTTTAGTTACATTAAGAGAGATACGATCATTAATTAAGTCAAAGACTTCTTTTTTAATATTATCTATTCTATCGATAGGTTTTTTGAAAGCGAGGTATTTAATTGTATTCTTATCATGAATGCTTGAGGCCATACCTTTAACAGATCTGGAAGCTTCTAGATAGTTCTTGATATTAGTGATGATGGTTTCAATAGAATACTTGGGATCTGCAACAGAAATAATCCACTCATTTAACGGCACACCATAAACTAAATCTAGGAAATAACCATCAGATTCAGTTGACTTCCATGTTTTAGGTGTGAAAGATTTAAGCTGATCTGGTATGCTATCGTACCAGGTCAGCTCATCATCTAGTTTTTTTAAATCTTTACTTTTTTTATGGATGGTATGTTTTGCAACTGTTACATCATTAAAATATCTAGATTGCAAAAATTTGAGTCGACCTTGCTCAAAAGAATGATAATTACCATAATCTATCCAATCATCTGTTTCCAACATTTTTACATTCTTTTTTGCTATATAAATCTTAACAGCTTCCTCAAATGTATTGCTTGTATCGAGCAACTCCTCCAGATAGCTGATATCTTTAAAAGAAAAATAACCTGACCAACAAAGATTATCTGTCTGAGAGAAATAAAATCTTGATATAGATTTTGCAACAGTTAAAGAATCACTATATTTAGGAAAATTCTCGATGTATGTGTCACCATGTAATATTCTTAGCATCTCATTAGGTCTCTTTATTTTGGAAATACAACTGCTTACTGCAGACCTTAGGCTTAATCCAATGGGAAGTCTTATTATATTTATGCTGTTGAGTTTAATTATTTTTTCTTGGTAATCTGTTAACTTATAATTAGCTGGTAAAGATAAAAAAATATCATCGCTAAAGTTTTTTCTTATACTTTTTAACTGTCTTTCTAGAAAAAGCTTGTTTCCAGCTGGCAGGAAGACTGGAGGTATATCTCCAAAAACATTACACAGGTCAATAGAGCAAAAAGACGAAGCAGTAATTAGAATCATTTTATTAAATTTTTAATTTCTTCAAATGATAAGTTTACGAATTCATCTGGTCTAATTGATTTATCATCAACATAAAAACCATCATATCCACACCAAGGCTTTCCAACAATTACTCCATCTACTTCTATTTTATTTTTTTCAAGCCATTTAATAATTTTTGGAACAGTATTTAGCGTGATCTTACTTATATCTTTTGAATATTTCCTCATATTTCTAGCAGTAAATATTACAACTTCAAATCCTATTGCTCTGTACTCATTTATCTTGTTTACAACCTGCTTATTTGGTTTGATGGTTTCATACGAGCCAAACCCACGTGTAATGGTATCATCAAGATCAATAATTATAGGCCCTCTTGGTTTGTTAATTTCATTTTCCATAATCTATAATTTCGATGTCAATATTGGAGGAGTGATAATATTTTTTTCCTTAAAATCTGTTCTTAAGCATGTTATTGAGGCAGCAATTGCAAACCAAAAAACAGGTGTTCTAACATTATATGTTGTTAAAGAGTAAAGAACCATTGCTAAGATCAGCGACTTGCCAAATTTATTTGTTTGTTTGAAACACAATAATAAAGACGTGTAAAAAAGTAGAAAAGGAATTAATCCATAATAAAATAATATAGCAGCAGGGGTTGAATGTACTTCCAGAAGACTATATCCAAACCTTTCATCCATACCCTTCCCCACTCCAAACAACAAATATTGTGGAAATTCTACGAGCCTGTAAAGTCCTCTTTGCCAGAATTCAAAAAAAATGTCTATACTAGAAAATCTATATACTAAATCAGACTCTACAAAAGTAAAGATAATAAAAATAACAGTAGCTCCCATTAAGGAAAAAAGTATTTTTAGCCTATTAGGAAGGAGGAGGAAAGTGCCACCCATGAAACCGATCAAACCACTTCTTGAAGCAGATAAAATTATCAAAAAAGCAGCCATAAACCAAACAAAAATTCTTGAACTTTTCTTTTTGTACATGGAAATTGCTAAAAATGAGAAGCAGATTGTAGCGAAGCTAAATTGGTTGGGGTCGGTTAAAAACCCATTATATCTTGGAAAAAATTCATAATTCCCTAAACCTAGGCCCCATAACACAATATTTATAACTAGAAAAAAACTTAAGGTATGTCCAAACTGAAGTTTAGTTAAGAGCTTGCTCTCAAAAAAGATAGTAAAAAATATTAAAATTAGAATTGCATATATGATTTGTAAATTGTTTACTAAAAATTCTACTCCTTCTTGAATAAGAAAAAGGCTAACAGTATTTACAAAGAAAGCTGCAAAGAGGAAAAGTGCAAAAATAATTACAACCTTAGGTATTTTTATATTTTTTGAATACATTACTAGAAAGGGAAGACAAAGAATAATAAATGCAAAGCCTGGTTGTATTGCTCCACTCGGGAATATGTAAAACCAAAATGATGATAAGTAAATGATTGTTAAAAGAAATATAATCATCTTAGATCCAAAAAAGGTGCCCAATAATTTTCAAATGCCTGCCTACCAAAATATTTATCAATTCTATTTACTGAAGCACTGTTGTGCACAAAATCAAAATTTTTAATATATGTTCTGATCATCTTTGTTGCGCTGTCATCTGATATATAAGATTTAATTAAAAAAAAATTATTTTGAAGCTCGCAAATATTACTTACGTAATCGTACTCACTTATTATTACAACACAGCCGTAAGATAAGGCCTCAGGTGTTACTCCACTTTGACCAATACTGTTTGTATATCTATTTAAAACAATTTTCGCTCTTCGAAAAAGCTCTGTTTTTTCTTGTTCTGTAACTCTATTTTCAGGCCCTCCTGCCTGAACAATTTTAAAGTTTGTATTTTTTTTTAGGCTTGCTAGAAGTTGTGGACTTCTGCGAGGATCTTCTCTTCCAAAGTAAAGTATATCAATGTCTCTTTCATGCTTATCAGAACTTATCACTGGTTTTAGAAGTGGGCAAAAATCTATTTTATATTTTTTTGATGTTAAAGGTGACCCTGTACAAATTTTTGTAGAAATCAAACTAAAAGCTATTTCCCCTAAAATAGTAAGGACAGCATAAAAAAAATTATTATTCTCTAGCTTTTCCAAGAAAGTAGTACACTCATGTCTATACCAATAAATTTTTTTTCCCCTAAACCTTGCAATTATTGATTGAAAAAGATTTCCAAGAGATAAGTTATAAACCAAAACTTTATTTTTTTGAGTTCCATATCTTTTGGCATAGGTCTTGATAGCCAATACTTCATTATTTAAATTTTCGCGAGTATTTAAAATTTTCATCATGACTCCTTTTCAAGCTATCTTAAAACATTAAATGTTAAATATAAGTTTAATTATTTTTACCTTTTTATATACAAATTTAATATTTTTCGTTGACTTGGAACCACAAGATTAATGAGTATCACAAAAGATAAATTTGCGACTATTGTTGCAATCACAGAACCCATAATTCCATATATAGGAATGAGAACTACAGCAGAGATCAAGTAGATTGTAATAGCTAAAATAGCCTTTAAGGCAAGCCATTTTTCTAAATTTAAGCATAATGCTAATACATTAAACAAATATCCTAGCGATATAAAAAGCAAACTTATCATTTGGTATGGCACAATTGATGCGGAAAATTCATATTTATCAACAAAAATGAAATTAATAATAGTTTCGGCGAAAAAATAAAAAAATGTGAATACTGACAATGCAAAAAATAAAATGTATGAAGTTATTTTCCGTAAAAATGCTGCAAGCTCAGCGCTTTGATCATAATATAACGAATATATTTTTACTGCCCACATACTAATCATCACTGATATTATCGCATTTAAAGAATCTACAAGCCTGTTTCCCAGAACCAAATTCCCAACCATCTCATAATCAAAGAACGTCAATACAACAAATTGGTCAACTTTTGTGAAAAGCATCATAAGAAAGCTTGAAATATAAACTGGGAAAGATTTTTTTAGTAATAAGTAAACTAAAGATTTATCAATTTTAAATTTAAATAATTTAAGTTCTATTTTGTTGTATTTGCTGAGAAAGAAATAGGTAATAGAGTATAGGCTCAATTCAAATATATAAGTCAAGAAAATAAAATAAAACTGAATATAATTATCAAAATAGTATAAGAGCACTAACCTTAAGGTATTAACTAGTACGATTATTGCAATAGATGCAAACGCCATGTGAATAAACTTATTTTTTACTTGAAGAAGCAGATAATAAGTATGTAAAGGCAAGAGTAAAAAACAAATGGATAGAGGCCAGAGTTCTAAAAACTGTCCAGAGAGTGCAGCTGTGAGCAGGAATAAGAAACTTATAAATATAGAACTAAGCTGAATAATTAAATAAATATGAGAGATAATCTTTCCTTGTGAAGCGTTGGTTTTATTAAATTTCATGATTTGGTTGACACCAGAACCATCAAGCCCAACAAAGATTATTGAAAATAAAAATGCTTGAATAGTTAAATATAATGAAAGTTGCCCATAAAATGCTTCGCCTAATTCTTTTGCAATATAAATGCCAATGAATAATGCTGAGGTTAATCTTAAACCCCTTTCAAAAATAAGATAAAAAGCGGTTCTTCTTTCTTTTTTTTTTAGTTGATTATTTTCGTGATCATTATTTTGTTTGTTCTCAATAGTGCTATCTAAAAATGTTTTAAATATTGCCTTGATGTCTCTTATAAAATTTTTATACCCTTCTATCGTCATTTTCATTATTTTCTTAAAGAATCTATATGCCTTATATAGACTCAACAAATTCATTTGCTTATAAGTGCCTTCACGCCAATAAATTATTTGGCCTTCTAAACAATTTCTTATTCCTAAGACAATTGGAGTGGGTTTTTTATTATCCTCTTCCTCCCATAAAAAATCTTTGAATAATTCAGACTCGCCCTTTGTTGGTGAAGATATGAAACGTAAAAAAGGATCTAAGAATCTGGTATCAACCTTATCAATGAGTGATTTAATATTATTATTATTTTTAAATATTTTAAAAAACGTTTCGATTCCAGAAACAATATTAGTTGTAAATTGTATGTTTGGATTATTGATTTCACTATATTTAAAATAAGGATATGAATCAATAAACTTTTCCGTTGATCTAAAAGGTGCTGAAAAACAGGCTTCAATAACATTTGCTCTCTCTGGCAATTTAGTATCATAATTTAATAATCCAAAAAGGGCTGGATCTTTATCATCATTATCAACATAAAGATAAAACCCATGGAATGAATTTCCATTCAACTTGCATTTTTTTTCAAGAACATGTTTAAGTTTCTTATATGCTCCTCCTCTCCAACCTACATCAAAAATGCATATATTATTTTGAAGAACCCCTTCACTTATAATCCCATTATTTTCAAGATAGGATTTAATTTTATTGTCTGAGCATTTAATAGCTTTTCTTGAAAAATTAAGATACGTATACTTGAATTCGTCTGGAAATAAAATTCCCATTGCTTTGTACAAAATATAGCCATCTCTTGATAAAAAAACTATGTGATTTACGCCAGAACTTAAACAATAATTTCTTAATTCCTTGCATATATAAAGAACACATGGAGCCAGGGTTTGTACTGAAAAGTTCCATAAAGATGAACTTATATCTATTGGCTTTGCTAACCTAGCAGCTCTAAAAGCACCTGATAGCAATGATGAGCTTAGAGGGTCTTGTATTAGATTTTTAAAAAAAAGCTCCTGTTTTGTTTGAATGTTTGAACTTTCATAAAATGACGCATTAATCTCTTCTGTACGAGCTTTCTTTACATCACTGACATAATTATCACCTTCATGATCTGTAATATTTAAGTTTTTTTTCTTTAACTTCTTATAAAGAGCTCCTGAGCTTTTGCTTGCAGAATAGTCACATGAAACATTTATATTTTCTTTATTTAAGCCAATTACTTCTTTTGAAAGATTATAAAGATGATCAGCACCAAGATAATAATCGCTTGTTATTAGGTCTTTATTTTTGAAATTACTAATATTTTCGTTTATTGGAGACAATAATAATTGATCAAGACTGACTTCGAAGTTGTAAACCTCTTTTTTTTTGGGTATATCTAAATAGTGATATATTTCCTCTAAAGTTGGTTCAATAAATTTTGCTCTGGCACTTTTTTCAGCAGATATACGTTTTTCACTAAAATCATCAATATTTAATGAGTATTCGATTATAAGGAATGCATCTGAGGGTTTTTCAATAGATCTTGTGAATAATGTATCCCAAAAGTCCCAGCTTTTAATGGCCATAATCTGTAAATTCTTATTTTAATTTTTTCCCAAAAGAATATTTATAATAAAAAAGTGTAATAAATAAAAATATGCTTAAAATAAGCCCAGAAAATAAACCAATAAATGCTATTACAAATTTACTGAATGATGATTTTCCAATTGGAACCTGTGGTGGATCAATAATTTTGAAAAGATAATCATCTTCACTTGCCTCAGCAAGCATCAAACTCTCGAGTTGTGATTCTACTATATTTGCAAGGCTCTCTCTTACTTCACTGAGATTTGTTTGAGCTAATTGAGAATAGAGGTAATCTATAGATTTTTCTGCTTTAAGAATATCTTCGTATCTAAAAAAGCTATTTAAAGAAAATGTAATTTCATCTAAAACTTCTTTAGTGAAATATGGGGAATAGTGCTCAAAGCTTAATTCTAAAAAACCACCATCACTATCAAAATTTAACTCTAAGTCATTTAGAAATTTTTGGTGTATTGCTTGCGGATGCATAATTAGGATTTCATTCCCCTCATCAGTCACAAAAGAAGATTTATCAAAGATGATTTTTTTCGTCTGAGGATCCCATCCTTTTGCAGCTGCAATATTAACTAAAAAATCTTCATTTTTAGATATCTCTTTAAAAAATTTATATGACTCAATAGTCTTTATTGCTTCTAGTATTTTAGGCTCCGTCATAGAAGGCACACCGAAACCTGCAAACCCAGCAATAGCTCCAAGACCTCCAGTATTTGAAGAAAATTTAGTATTTGAGGAGACAAGAGTAGTTGTTGAGGTATATCTATCTTGAAAAAAAAACGATCCAGCAAAAAACAATGAAGCTGATATTGATGAAGCTAAAAGAATGTTTAATTTTTTTGACCACAAATATAGAACTATTCGCTCAAAAGTTATGTCTTCCATTAGGCTGATTGTACCATAATTAAGCTACATAAAAGTTTTTATAAATTTAAAATTGTCTGGTATTCGGGCTTAGACTGAATTAATTGATGCTAGACTTTGGCTTTAATTTAATGGATATAAAATTTTTCATAACTCAAAAACTAAAAGTTTAAATGTTTTTGAAGTTATGTTGATAGTGGTGCCCAGGGCCGGACTTGAACCGGCACGAAGTTTCCTTCGAGGGATTTTAAGTCCCTTGTGTCTACCAATTTCACCACCTGGGCAAGAGTTTCAAAATTTATCATCAAATGAAACATTTTGTTCAGATTCCCGTTTGTCCAACGCTTTATAAACTGATCTTAATTTATTATTAATTTTGACTGTAGATATTAATGAATTTAAGTCAACATTTAAACTATCAGCAAACTTAATTAAAGCTAAACTGTCTTTAGGAAAACATGCGCCTCCAAAGCCCTTTCTCCCATCGTGCCCAGGGACATTCATATGGCTTTTACCAATTCTATGGTCTCGTGAGATAACACTTATAACTGATTCCCAGCTGTCTTTGACATCAATTTTCTCATAAAGCGAATGCATTTCATTAAAGAAGATAACTTTTGATGCTAAAAAAGTATTTATTGCGTATTTAATAAAGGATGCTGTTCTTAAATCTGTGAAAATATGCTCTTTTGTTTTACACCTTGAATGCCTTAAGTATGCATTTGAAACTTTTGTTGAAATATTTCTATCACCACCGAAGATAATCATATCAGAGTTAACGAAATCTAAATTTGCATGTTTCTCTCGCAAAAATTCTGGGTTATAGACTAATTTAGTATCTAATTTCTGCAGTTCGTCTAACAAAGATGGCAAAACAGTACTTTTTACAACCTTTATAGCATATGGACAATAGATAACTAATTCTTCAATGACCTTTTCAATGATTGATGAATCCTGACTTCCATCATTTCCCATTGGAGTTGGGACACAAATGAATACTATATCTGGTGCAAAATCTTCGAGATCAATTACGCTTGTATTTAGCAGTGGGTCAACAATAAACTTCCTTACATGTTTATTAAAGCCCCAATCTGTAGCTTTGCCCACAAAGCCATGCCCAACTATCCCTATTTTAAGTTTTTTAAATATTTTCATAGTATTTGTGCCAGTCTAAAAATTTTTCAATACCCTCATTAAAATCAATTTTAGGATCATATCCTAATAGATTTTTTGCTTTTGTAATATCTGCATGTGTTTTTAATGTCTCATTTTCTGTCAACGTAGGCTTAACGAGTGCTTTTTTACCTATCATATGTTCAAGTTTATGCAGCATATTGCTTACTTTTATAGGCACATCATTTCCTAAATTAAATATTTCATTCTTATTTTTGTTTTCGGGTTTCACTATATAATCCATTGCTCTGAGGATTCCATCAATTATGTCGTCGATAAAAGTCATATCTCTATACATATTGCCATTATTATTAAGATTGATTTTTTTTTGTTCCTTTATTGCTTTAGTAAAAGCATAATAAGCCATATCAGGCCTGCCAAAAGGGCCATAAACAGAAAAAAACCTTAAACCTACTAGCGATAAATCATCTGTCTTGATAAGTTCGGATGCATATATTTCATTTGCAAGCTTTGATTTACCATAAAGTGATTTAGGGCTTAGAGGAGTAGAGATCTCACAAAATTTACTATCATTTACATCAGCATATACTGAGCTACTAGAAGCATATAAAATCTTATCGATTTTTACCCTTTTGCAAAAATTGCAAAAAGATTTAAAACCTTCAATATTTGAATGCTCATATAAATATTTTTTTTCTTTAGGCACCCGCACGCCGGCCTGAGCAGCTAAATTAATAGCTAAATCAAAATTTTTCTCAGCTACTGCTAAATCATTTATATCACTCTCATAAAAAGTAAAGTTTTTTGAATTAAGAAGAGTAAGTCTTTCAAGTTTTAGTTTTGGGTTGTAGTAGTCATTATTGTCGTCAATTCCCACAACTTTATGCCCAGAATTCAATAAAATATTAACTAGATGAAATCCAATAAAGCCTGAAGAACCTGTAACTAAAATTTTCATAAGCTGGAGGCTGAGAACGGAATCGAACCGATGTACACGGAGTTGCAGTCCGCTGCATGACCACTCTGCCACTCAGCCTTGTGTTAATATTTTAAACTAATAACTATATGAATCACCTTTAAAAGGGCCATCCTTATCTACTGAAATATAGTCTTGTTGCTCTCTAGTTAATTTAGTAATTGTCCCACCAAAACCCTGAACCATTAAACTTGCAACTTCTTCATCAAACTTTTTTGGAAGAACTTTTACGTATAACTCCTTTTCTTTTAAGCTTTTTGAAGCATAGCCATCTTTAAATAATGCTATTTGTGCTAAAACTTGGTTACAAAAAGACCCATCCATAACTCTGCTTGGATGACCAGTAGCTAGAGCTAAATTAACTAGACGGCCCTCTCCCAGAAGCAATAAATAATCACCTTCTCCTCTGATTACCTTATGAACACCTGGTTTAACTTCATACCAATCATAAGTTTTGAGATATTTAACATCTATTTCGTTATCAAAATGACCAATATTACATACGACACATCCAGACTTTAAGGCATCAAGCATGTGCTTATCCAATACATTAATATTTCCAGTAGTTGTAACGACAAGATCATATTTTTTTAATAAATCTTCATCCAGTCCTGAGCCGTCATTTGAAACTTCGCCATCTACATATGCTGACACCAATGCAAAGCCATCAAAACAAGCTTGCATGGCACAAATTGGATCAACTTCTGTAACATCAACTATCATTTTTTGCTGCATTAATGAGTCTGCTGAACCCTTACCAACATCACCATAACCAATAACTAAAGCTTTTTTACCAGACAAGAGCATATCAGTGCCACGCTTGATAGCATCATCTAGCCCATGCCGACATCCATACTTGTTATCATTTTTAGATTTAGTGATTGAGTCATTCACATTGATAGCTGGCACTTTGAGCTCGCCATTAGCCAGCATTTCTTTTAAACGCTTAACTCCTGTGGTAGTTTCTTCAGAAATGCCATGAATATGCTTCAGCATTTCTGGATATTCTTGGTGTACTTTAACAGTTAGATCACCGCCATCATCTAAAATCATATTGGCATCCCAAGGTTTGCCATCTTTATTGATAGTTTGATCTAAACACCACTCGTACTCTTGTTCAGTTTCGCCTTTCCAGGCAAAAACAGGTATGCCTTTATCAGCTATAGCCGCAGCGGCATGATCTTGTGTTGAGAAGATATTGCAGGACGACCACCTCACTTCAGCGCCAAGATCAATTAAGGTTTCAATCAACACTGCTGTTTGGATGGTCATATGGATGCACCCCATGATTTTTGCACCTTCTAGAGGCTGCTCAGCTCGGTACTTTTCTCTCAGCTGCATAAGTGCTGGCATTTCATCTTGTGCTAATAAGATTTCTTGTCTGCCAAACTCAGCAAGAGAAATATCTTTAACTTTATAATCTTTGAAACTACTCATTGTTTTTATAATAACTGTGCCTTTCTATATCGTCCTCATCAGTTTTGTCACCGTACTGCACTTCGATGATTTTGCATTCTTCATTAAAAGGGTTAGTGATCTGGTGCCATTCATTTTTTTTGACACTAAAACTATCATGTTTTTTTAAATGAAATTCTTTGATTTGTTCTGGACTTTCTTCAGAAAAATTAACAACACACTCCCCTTGTGAAATAAACCATATTTCATCTCTATGAAAGTGCTTTTGTAGGCTCATACCTTTACCAGGAGCGACAATCAATTCTTTAAGCTTCACCTTATTGTCGGTGAAGAGATTATAAAACTTGCCCCATATTCTCTCTTCGCTCTCATACTGCCATTCTTTAAGAATCCAGCTGCTAGAGTTTTTCTTATCATCGCCGCCGACACTAAACTCAAAATTAATGCCTTCAACATCCATTTCAGGAATATTGTCCTTACCTCGATCGCCCCCATTGCAAAATGTAATTTGAGCATCTGGATATTTATCTTTTAGTTTGTGAAGTGCATTCATGGCGCTCCCTTTATCATCATCAGCAAAATTAATCACTTCATCTACACTCTTTAAATTCTCAAGAATAGCTTTGCGCTCTTCAAATGGCATAAAAGCTTTGCCTTTTTTTGCTATTAGCCAATCGTCGCTATTGAGAGCAATGATTAAATAATCACCATATTTTTTAGCAGCGTTGATATAACTGATATGACCAGAGTGGATAGGATCAAAGCCGCCGCTAACTACTGAAATTTTCATGAGTTTATTTTAACAGGATAGTTAAAAGTTTTTTTGATTTTCCCATGCAAAACCCTGGTCTTCTCTACCAAAATGACCATATGATGCAGTTTTTCTATAATTGGGAGTTAATAATTCCAGAGATTCAATGATCCCAAAAGGAGTTAGGTCAAAATTCTCTATAACTACTTGCTCAATTTCCTGTATTGATTTCTTTTCTGATTCAAATGTA
>CEOK01046736.1_pt1 | contig 11743 bp, 10 predicted proteins | sample 427001 | NCBI WGS metagenome assembly CEOK01 (sample SAMEA2591108, study PRJEB7988) | marine metagenome | isolation source: saline water (ENVO:00002010), including | reverse complement strand
CAGGTTCATCGGAGGGCTTCCAATGAAACCTGCAACAAAAACATTCTGGGGCCGATCGTAAATCTCCAGGGGAGAACCAACTTGTTGAATTTCTCCGTGGTTCATCACAACGACTCGGTCAGCGAGAGTCATTGCTTCTGTTTGGTCGTGAGTTACGTAAACCGTGGTGACCTGTAGCTCATATTGGAGGTTTTTGATCTGAGCCCGAGTCGAGATCCTCAGCTTCGCATCCAGATTGGAGAGTGGTTCGTCCATCAGAAAGACATTGGGTTCCCGAACAATGGCTCGAGCCAGAGCAACCCGTTGTCTTTGACCCCCAGATAGTTCGGCAGGGCGTCGGTCCAGCAAGTCGTTGAGTTCGACCATGCCGGCAGCCTTTCGAACACGCTGATCCTGATCTGCCTTCCGAACTTTTCTGACCTTGAGCGGAAAACAGATGTTGTCGTAGACATTCAGATTTGGATACAAACCGTAGTTCTGGAAGACCATCGACACATCCCGATCCTTGGGCTCCAAGTCGTTGACCCTTCTCCCACCGATGAAAATTTCCCCCGAAGTCGGATCTTCTAACCCAGCGATCATCCTCATTGTGGTCGTTTTGCCACAACCTGAAGGTCCTAGCAGGACCAAGAATTCCCGGTCAGAGATCTCCAGCTCAAAATCCCTGACAGCAACAAAATTACCCCAGCGCTTCCAAATTTTTCGTAGTTCAAGATCAGCCATGAGACTTGCCTATGTCCAGACGATAAAACTTCGCAGCTGAGCGCCAAGCTATATCATCTTGCTCATCTTTAGAAAGGGAAGCTAAACAAGTCTGAAGTTGCTTTACACAATGTCCATAACTCTGCATCAGTCGATCAACAGGAAAGTTGCTCCCCCACATCAAGCGCCCTGCTCCAAAAGTTTGATATAACTTTTGAAAAATTCTTTCTGTATTTTCAGCATCCCAATCCTTGGTATACATCCCAAAGCCTGAAAGTTTGACATGCACGTTCTCGAGTTGAGAAAGCTGTTCTACACCAACTCCCCAAAGTTCAAGACCTTGATCAGTTTGGTCATAAGGACAACCGGCATGATCGATCACGACTTTTGTTTCCGGATGCTTTCCCAAAAACTGAGCAGCACCTTCCATTTGTTCAGGATAGAGTTGCAGATCGAAACTTAGATTAAATTCCTTCAAAAGGGAAAACCCATTTTGCCAGGCAGATTTTTCAAGTAGATCGTCTAAGGTGAAAGAAAGATCCGGGCGGTCAGCCAGTTTTCCGATGATTTGACGAACACCACGGAATCGAGGAGATTGGGCATGTCCTTCCAAAACTTTGGGTAAATCAGGACTTGCCAAGTCAGCGAATCCAACAATTGCGGAAGGGATAGTGGATTTGAGGCTCTCCAACCAAAGAGTTTCAGCTACCGGATCTGGCAGCGCTCCATCTGCCTGAACATGCACGGTCGAAATCAACTCAACGTCTTCAGCTTGTCCAGCATCGTCGAGGTAATCTTTAGGAAGATAATTTCGTTGAATCGCCGTGGGATCGCCGAATGGCTTTGGTTGGCCAAGCTGGCGCAGCCACCCATAAGGCAACGCCTGTGGTTCCCAGAGATGGTGGTGAGCGTCAATGAGTTTCATTGTTGAATGCTCAGACATTTCTGGTTTCAGAAGTTGAAATTACCCAACCAGATGAAAGTCCTGAGGGTAACTTTGCTGAAGAACGGACAACTAAATCTCCAGCAACTAACTCTTGCTTTGGGGCCATGTTGTCTTGGTTTATGCGATCAAGAAGATCATTGACTGCGGAATCGATCATTCTTTCAATGGGTTGCCGAATGGTAGTTAGATTGTAGCTGGGCCAGGCGGCCATTGGAATATCATCAAAACCAATAACGGATACATCTTCAGGCACTCTTTTCTGCTCGGCATGGCAAAGCGCATCCAAAACCCCGATTGCCATGATGTCATTAGCGCAAAAAACTGCGTCAGGTGATTTTGGAAGGTTCATTAATCTTCTAGCTGCGTCAAATGCACCATGATAGCTGAAATTCCCCATTTCGATATAGGGTTCCAGTCCATGTTTTTTCAATTCTTCTCTGAATCCTCTTTCCCGCTCAAGACTTGTGGATGTGTCATGACTCCCTGCTACGAAAGCTACTTGATGATGTCCAGATTTCATTAAAAGCCTTGCGGCCATTCGGCCCCCCTCAATATTGTCGCAACAAAAAGAGCTTGCATGGGCATCTGGAACAGAACGATTGAACAACGTTACTGGAACACCCAAGCGTGCGCATTCATGAGCCATTGCGGAACTGAGTGTTGCCGCTGTGAGAAGAATTCCATCAACACGATATTCCAGAAGTTGGGGGAGGATGTCGTCCAAGTTTTGATCACGTGTGACAACAAAGAGCATGACTCGTTGCCCCCTTTGTTGGAATTGGCGACTTAGGGCATCCAAGACTTCCGGGTAGAAGGGATTTGTAGTCACATTAGCGATCACGATCCCGATAATCTTAGAGCGCTTGGTACTTAGACTTCTTGCGATCGCATTCGGTTGATAGCCAAGCTTCCTGGCAGCCTGCAGAACCTTTCTTCTGGTACTCTCGGCGATGCTTGCCCCAGGGGTGAATGCTCTTGAAACAGCTGACTGAGAGACCCCGGCTAATTTTGCCACTTGTGTGGAGGTTGCGTTCACTTTTCGTTCAGCCACAGATCACGCCGTAAAGTTGGTTTCACTGCTTGTAGCGCCGAACACGAATGTCTGCTTGTTCCTTATGGCCCGCAAAGTTTTCAAGAGCACAGAGTCTCGAGCAGTATTCACCAATTAGAGTACTCGCTTCAGGTGTCTTCACCCACTGGTAGGTGCAGGTCTTGAGGAATTTACCAACCCACAATCCTCCAGTGTAACGAGCTGCCTTGTTTGTTGGGAGTGTGTGGTTCGTTCCGATAACTTTATCTCCGTAGGCGACATTCGTTTTCTTGCCAAGGAATAAAGCTCCGTAGTTGGTCATCCTTTCCAAGAAAAAGTTGGGATCCCTTGTCATCACTTGAACGTGTTCAGAAGCAATTTCATCGGCTTTAGTGACCATTTCATCGTAACTTTCACAGACAATTACTTGTCCAAAATCCCGCCAAGCTTGGCCAGCAATTTCGCCAGTTGGAAGAATCTTTAGCTGTCGTTCGACTTCTTCCATGGTCTCTCTGGCGAGTTTCTCAGAATTGGTGAGAAGGATTGCTGGCGAGTTTAGACCATGCTCAGCTTGGCCAAGCAGGTCCGCAGCACAAAGCTCCCCATCACAACTTTCATCAACAATGATGAGTGTTTCTGTGGGACCAGCGAAAAGATCGATGCCGACTCTACCATAAAGTTGCCTCTTCGCTTCTGCCACAAAGGCATTTCCAGGCCCCACTAACATATCAACGGCTTTTATCGATTCTGTTCCCAAAGCCATGGACCCCACTGCCTGCACTCCCCCAAGACAATAAATTTCATCAGCTCCACCGAGGTGCATTGCAGCAATGATTGCAGGATGTGGGCGGCCCTCAAAGGGTGGTGCACATGCAATAATTCTCGGAACTCCCGCAACTTTTGCTGTGACCACGCTCATGTGAGCCGAGGCCACCATTGGATATTTCCCACCAGGCACATAACAGCCGACGCTGTTTACCGGGAGGTTTTTATGGCCAAGAATAACGCCTGGGAGCGTTTCGACTTCTACATCTTGTAAAGCTGAGCGCTGAATCTGGGCAAAATTACGAATCTGTGTCTGGGCAAAGCGAATATCATCTAAGGTAGATTTAGGTACCTCCCCTAAAGCAGCTTGAATTTCATCTGGACTAAGTCGGAAGTTTGGAAGAGTCCATCCATCAAATTTCTGAGCCAGTTCCCGAACAGCAGCGTCCCCGCGCAACTCTATCTCTGCAAGGATCTGTTCTACAGTCTGGCGAACTTTTGATTGATCAGCCTTCGCATCTGCTGCACTTCTCCCTTCTTTCAGATACTGAATCATCGTAATCCTCTACACTTAGATTTAAATTGCTTGCATAGCTATGCAAATTTAAGTTGTACGAATAAAAGCTTAATCAACCCAAAAATCAAGCACAGAAAAAATCGCTTGACCTTCAAGCCGGAGATTGGCAGTAGTGTGCATGTTTGCATAGGCATTCATCATTTTTTGTTTTCATAAATTTTTGGAGTTGAAAATGTGGAAAACCTTTTGTGCCCTCTTGTGTGGCTCCTTAATGGCTTCAAGCGTGTTTGCGGCTGAAAATATTCTTCCTTATGGTCTTAAATCTGGAAAACCTTACGCTGGTACAAATTTAAATATTCTTTCGGTTGTCACTCCACAGTTTAAAGCCTACGAGTTGCGGGATGAAGAGTTTGAAAGCCTGACAGGCATTACTGTTAATTGGACTCATATCCCATTCGTCTCCCTTCAGGAGAAGGTAGCAAGTGTCGGAGTAGCTGCTGATGGTAATTTTGATGTGGTGAACTATTTAGATTCCTGGGGGCCTGCAAATGCTTATTGGCTTCAACCAATCGATGGATGGTTAAAGCAAGATGGCATAAGCATGGATCGCTATCCTGAAGCATTTAAAAAGAGTGCAATGTTTCAGGGAGAAACCTTAGGGTTCCCATTGCGTGCCCATCCCCAGTTAATGTTCTATCGCAAAGATCTGTTCGATAAGCATGGACTGAGTGAGCCAAAGACTTGGGCTGACGTCGTCAGCGCAGGGAAAATGATCAAGGAGAAAGAGGGAATTGGGGGACTCGCCTGTTACTATGGGGCTGATGGCAACAGACAAAACCTGTTTATTTGGCTGAACTACCTCTGGGCAGCAGGAGGAGATGTTTTTGACAGTCAAATGAAACCCGCTTGGACAACTGCAGCAGCGATTCAAGCAACCAAAGACTACATCGAAATGCATACCTCTGACGATATCTGTGGGGAGGGTGCTGTTTCGAATGTGGAACAGGATGCAAGGATCCAATTTTCGCAAGGGAAAGCAGCTATGATCCCAGTTTGGTGGTGGGCTTATAGTGGATTCTACAACCCCAATCAGTCTACTTTGTCGAAGGAGCAGGTTGCTTTCACAGGGATGCCTTCCTACAAGGGGGAAACGGTAACTTACGCGATCAGCATGCCTTTCAGTATTTCGAAGCATTCAAAGAACCAGGAGGCAAGCTGGGAGTTCTTGAAGTGGCTCTCTAATCCAGAGCTTGACCGAAGAAATGCCATTGAACGAGAGGTCGCGGGTGAGGCAATCGTGAACAATGTCGTTACCCACAAGCAGAGCCTTGTAGATCCTGAGGTAAATGCTGCGAATGACAACATTCAGCAAGCCGCCGCTCTGAGTCTTGCGAATTCTGACATCATGCCTCAGATCCCTGAATGGCCTGAAATTGGAGACTTGCTTTCGAATGCGATTCAAAAAGCCTCCACGGGGGGTAATGTCGAGGAATTGATGGCAGAAGCAGGCCAGCGAGCAGAACGTATTCTACGAAGAGCTGGTTACTGATTCGGTCTGAAAATGCGTGACCGACACCTTAAATACCTATTCGTTTTACCGGCATTGGTGTTGGTGTTGGTTACGTCCTTTTGGCCGTTGCTCCAATCATTCTGGCTCAGCTTTCGAGAATGGAAACTCAGTCGAGCTCGTGAGTCGAGACCTCTCTGGGAACCAGAATTTGATGGCTGGGAAACCTGGCCCTACCTCTTAGAGAATTACCAGCGAGCCCTAGAAGATGACCTACTCTGGAATTCCGTGCAGGTCACAACCACTTTTATGTTCGCTTCAGTAATTGTGTCTGTCGGTTTGGCTTTGGGGTTGGCTCTTCTGCTTGCTCCAGGAGGCAAGTTCAGATTGACTGTGAGGACACTGCTCATTCTTCCATTTGCCATGAGTCCTGCGCTGATTGGAATTTCTTGGCGGTTCATGTTCCAACCTGATTTTGGCTTGTTTCAGGCTGTCTTTGGTGCCGTAGTGCCGGGTCTGGCAGATGTGGATTGGCTTGGAGACCCTACCTTCGCTCTGATTGCAATTATTGGTAGTGACGTTTGGCATTGGACACCCTATTTGACGCTTGTATTCATAGGAGGGTTGGCTAACGTGCCCCGGGACGCACAAGAAGCGGCAATGATTGATGGAGCTTCCAGTTGGAGAGTATTTGTAGATGTTACTTTGCCAGCTCTGATACCCGTTCTGGCAGTGGGGATTATTCTGAAGAGTATTTTCTCCCTGAAGATGTTTGATCAGGTCTACATGTTGACTAATGGAGGGCCAGGTAATGCCACCCAAACTCTGGCTCATTACATCTATTTCCACGGGTTCAAGTATTATGATATGGGCTATGCCTCAGCAGTTTCCTATCTTTTGGTGATTCCAATGCTAGGGTTGACCTGGCTTTACATGAAACTTGTTTTCCTGAAACGCTGATGGGCAACTCAATTAGAAAACAAGTAGCGGATCTTTTTCAATTTGCGCTAATTCTTTGCGCAGCGGTAGTTATCCTCGTTCCAATTTATTGGATTGCCTCCGGGGCTTTCAAACAACAAGTTGATGTTTTCCAACTCAAGCTTCTCTTCACTCCAACACTTGCCAACTTCAACGAAATTTTCCGTTCCCCATACAATCTCCACGAAAAACTTCTCAACTCCACACTAGTTGCCGGAACAACCGTTATTGTTGCCATTCCAATGGCAACAATGGCAGCTTACAGCTTCTCAAGATTTCGGCTGAGATTCGAGCGCACGATGTTCCTGATGATCTTATCTACTCAGTTTGTACCAGCTGTCGTGATTGTGCTTCCCTACTTTCTTCTGTTTAGAGATTTGGGTTTGCTGGATACAAGGCTTGCCTTAGTCCTAGTTAATTTGTCGTTGATCCTCCCCTTTGCTATTTGGATGATCAAAGGATTCATTGATGGCATCCCTTTGGATACTGAGGAAGCTGCCCTAGTTGATGGTTCGAGTCGACTTCAGGTGATTTGGAATATTGTTTTGCCCATGGCTTTGCCTGGAATCTTAACGGCAGCAATTTTCTGTTTCATTCTGGCTTGGAATGAATTTCTTTTCGCTGTGATCATTACTAATAGTAAGGCGGTTACGATGCCGGTGGGCTTATCACTTTTTCACGCTGAGGAGGGCGTCCTGTGGCATCTCATTTCTGCGGCTGGCATTCTAATCATGCTGCCAATGTTTGGGTTGGCAATGATCATCCAGAAACATTTTGTCCAAGGTATGACCCTTGGCGCAGTGAGATAAGTAGGACTTACTGATGGCATCTGTGACCTTAAAAGGTATTACGAAGCGCTGGAATGAATTTGTTGCAGTCAGAGATCTGAGCCTATTGATTGAGGATCAGGAATTTTTGGTGCTGTTGGGGCCCTCAGGATGTGGCAAAACAACCACGATGAGAATGATTGCCGGCCTCGAAGAACCAACCCTTGGAGAGGTTTTTATTGGTGATCGTAAAGTCAATGACGACCTTCCAAAGGATCGTGATGTAGCAATGGTCTTCCAGAACTACGGTTTGTATCCACATCTGTCCGTTTATGAAAATATTCGCTACCCACTGAAAGTCCGTAAAGTTCCCAAGTCTCTGCATTCAGAAAAAGTGCGGCAAGCTGCTGAAAAAGTTCAATTGGATCATTTGCTTGAACGCAAGCCCAGAGAACTTTCCGGAGGTCAACGTCAAAGAGTTGCCTTGGCCAGAGCAATAGTCAGGACTCCAACAGTTTTTCTGATGGATGAGCCTCTTTCGAATCTTGATGCCAAACTTCGTGTGACAATGCGTGCGGAACTGAAGCATTTGCAGCATGAACTGAAGATCACAACTGTTTATGTAACACACGATCAAATTGAAGCAATGACTCTGGCGGATCGTGTAGCAGTGATGGATCATGGAATCATTTCGCAGCTGGGACCACCTGAAGAAATCTACAATGATCCTACAAATCTTTTCGTAGCAGGATTTATTGGATCTCCACCAATGAATTTAATGAAAGGAAAACTTCACGATAACAACTTTCAGCATCCAAATTTTTCAATCTCTATCAACCGCGAAGCAAACCTGGAAGAAGCAACTCTTGGAATTCGTCCTGAAGATTTAATTTTGTGTGCTGCTCAAAAAGGAGTTCTTCAGGGAACAGTTTACGCCCATGAGTTAACAGGTGAATCGACTTTGACCACCATCAACGTTGGGCCAGATCGGCTAACGATACGAGGCCCTAAAGAATTCAAAATAAATATCGATGAAGCTGTTGGGGTACAGTTTGAAGCTAGCAAATGCTTCTTGTTTTCGAATCAAACCGGAGAAAGAATCTGATTTAAAAACCCAAAACTTCTCTCCATCCTCCTTCCTTGATAAGCTTGCTTGAGTTAGTTTCGTAAATTCCAACATTCAAGCATCAATTGATTCCATGCGACTGAACATCCTGCTTTTCTTGAGTCTAGCGCTATTTTGGACTGGGTGTGTTCAAGATAATCGATACGACTCACTCAAAGGGAAAACCCTAGAAGAAATCCAGGAAATTTATCCTCCCCAAGATAACAAGTCAGTAAAACTAGGAATCGCCTTTGGTGGTGGTGGAGTGCGGGGATTTGTCCATCTTGGGGTGATTCAGGCGCTAGAAGAAGCAGGGATTCAGGCAGAGATTGTGACCGGAACCTCAGCTGGTGCCATCGCTGCCGTTTTGTATGCCTCTGAGCTTCCTCTTCAGCAAATACAGCAGGAAATGATCAAGCTTGAAAGGTGGGATGTTACGGATCCGGTTCTTAGCCTGAAAGGCTTGATTCAAGGTAGAAAACTGGCTTTCTGGATCAACCAGATCTTGGGAAACAAACTTTTGAGTGAACTCCCAAAAAAGGTAGGAGTTGCAGTCACTGAACTAGTGGACAGTCAATTACTTCTCGTTGTTGAGGGCAAAGCAGGGGAGGCTGTGCAGGCATCATCAAGCATACCGGGCACTTTTGTTCCAGTGAAAGTTGATCAAGAAATCTGGGTGGATGGTGGAGTGCTCTCTGTCGTCCCTGTCCGATTTGCCAGGGCACTTGGAGCCCACAAAGTGCTTGCTATCGATACCTTTTGTGGAAGAGGTTATCCTATCAGTGAAAATGCATTTTGGACCACTACACAGGCTTTTCGACTGCAAATGTGTAGCGGCAACAAGAGTGAATTGGCAGAAGCGGACTGGTTACTAAGGCCGTATTTCGAGCCCAAAGACTTTCTAAGCTTTGCAGAAAGAGATGTTGCTATTCAGGCCGGTTATGAGGCAATGAAAGCACTTCTGCCAACCATAAAAGCGGAATTAGCAATTGGAAACTAGAATTTTAATCTCTGTCCGCGTCTCAAGGCTGCAATGGAATAAAAAGTCTCTCGCCATTGTATACCCCCCTGTCGCCATGTTCTAAAAGTGGAACAGGCTAAGGCCCATGCGATCACGAAAAGGAGTAATGGACTGATAAGCCGCTCCAACCACCCGAACCCTTGGGCTTTATCTCCAGAGATCCAAGCCAGCCAATATCCTGAAAAAGCCCCAATAGCAGCGAGACTTAACAACCAATTTCCAGAAAGAATAGAAAGCCAAGGAGCAACAGCAACAAACAGGATTCCATTGATTCCCAGGAATGCTCGCCAATATTGATATTGGGCACCAGCAAATAAATTTTTCTCGAGTCCTCTGATCAAATCTCCCAGACTTGGATACCACTCGACCCCGACGCACTCGCGTCCCCAGTAGACATCAAGTTTACCCTCAGTCTGCCATATCAACTGAGCCAATGCTAAGTCGTCTACAACCTCCATTTTGAGCCATGAAAGACCAGGACTTTTTGCCAATTGAGAACGTCGGACAAGGCCACAAGCTCCTACTCCCACAAAGGCTTTTTGGTTTTTGACCTCCCAAATTCTAGTAGCGAGAAAAAAACCGCTGAGGGAAACGGTGTAGAGAGCTCTCAAAAGGCTTTGTCGTGCTTGTACTTCGGGTACGACGCAAAGATAATCGACTGAGCTTCTTTCAGCTACGTCAATGATCCGATCTATACATCCTTTTTCGAAATGCACGTCCGCATCAGTGAATAACAACCATTCACCCGTGGATCTGAAGAAACCTTGGTGCATGGCATGCACTTTCCCAAGCCACCCAGAAGGCAATTCTTCAACATGGTGAATCGAGACTCTCGGATCTTTTTCAGCAAGTTTTGCCAAAATTTCATCAGTTCCATCTGTCGATCGATCATTAACCAAGATGATCTCAAGGTTTGGATACTTTTGGGCTAAAACCGATTTCAATGCATTTTTAACTGTATCGGCCTCGTTTCGAGCAGCGATGATTACACTTAACTTAGGGTAACTTCTATCTCCATCTGATGAGATTGCGGGGAGACTCTGAACGTGTTTTAAAGACAGCCAAATCCCCCAGGCCACCAGGTACCAAGGTAGGCATCCTAAAAACAGTAACGCTTCAAAAGACCAAAAAATATCAAACATTTGTTAAATGAATAAGAATTTGAAAGAAGCTCCAAATTTCAATGAAGTAGACGTTCAACTTCGAGAAAAGATTCGTAAACAGGGCTTGTCGCTTGGTTTTGATTGGGTTGGCTTTACCAGTGCCTCTAAAAATCTGACCCATTCTAGTTATTTAGCGTGGCTTGAGGAAGGGTTTGCTGGAGAGATGAACTATCTCCAAAAACATGCAGCTCAAAAGACTTCCTCTCAAAACGTCTTGGAAAGCGCTCAAACCGTCATTTCCGTTGCTTGCAATTATTTTCATGATGACACCTCGACGATAAAATTTCAGGATTCAAGTAGGGGACGGTTTAGTCGTTATTCAATGGGAGATGATTATCATCTGGTTCTCAAAGAGCGTTTGGAAGAATTTAGAAAGTGGCTTTTGAGCGAAGGGCTGGCTTCAGGTTTTGAGCAGACACGTGTCTATGTCGATACGGGGCCACTTCTGGAAAGAGAGTTGGCTTGGCGAGCTGGATTCGGTTGGTTTGGAAAGCATAGCAATCTGATTCATCCAAAACTTGGATCATGGTTGTTACTGGCAGAAGTTTTAATTGACTCAAAAATCTCTCCTGATCAGCCTTTTTCAGGGATTGATTGTGGATCTTGTACTCGTTGTATTGAAGCTTGTCCGACTGGAGCAATCGTCTCTGATCGACAAGTGGATGCACGACGTTGTCTTTCTTACCTGACGATTGAATTAAAAAATACGATCCCAAAGCAGTATAGGTCGAAACTACAGAACTGGATTTTCGGATGTGACATTTGCCAGGAAGTCTGCCCTTGGAATCGTAAAGCACCCAAAACATCTGATTCCACTTGGAAGGCTCGAAATGGTCTAAGAGATCGAAAACTCTGGGATTGGGTTCGCCTAGACCAAGAGGAATTTTCGAAGCAGTTCAGAAAAAGTGCGGTCAAACGTACGAAGCGAAGGGGTTTACTTAGAAACGTTGTGACCGCATTGAGTGCTTGTTCTCACCCGCAAGCCATATCTGGTCTGCTAATAGGCCTAAGAGACGAGGAAGAACTGGTACGTCAGCATTCTGCATGGGCCCTTGGTTTTCGCAGGCAAAGAATCACAAAGAGCATTCTTTGGCGTCACCTCAGAGTTGAAACAGCTGAACAGGTCATTATTGAAATTCAGGATGCACTTGCCAGCAAACAAAAGCATTCTAGCAAGCAAGAAAGAGCATGTTTGCTCACCCGACAAGTTTCATTAGCTTTGTCAAGAAAACACCGCTTGGC
>CEOK01041013.1_pt1 | contig 11743 bp, 10 predicted proteins | sample 427001 | NCBI WGS metagenome assembly CEOK01 (sample SAMEA2591108, study PRJEB7988) | marine metagenome | isolation source: saline water (ENVO:00002010), including | reverse complement strand
CATATTAAAGATTTAGTAAAGGCACATGTCAGTGCTTTTGAATTTATTTCAAAAATGAAAAAGGAAAATTTTTATGATTTTTTTAATGTTGGTACTGGGAAAGGAATAACTGTGTTAGAGCTTATAAAAATATTTGAGGATACAAATAATATAAAATTAAACTATAAAATTGGAAATAGAAGAGCTGGTGATATAATAGCAGCATATGCAGACACCGAAAAAATAAATACTACTATTGGATGGTATGCAAAAAATACTATATCTGATGCTTTAAAGACTGCTTGGAATTGGGAAAAACAACTAAGTAAATTAAATGATAATTAAGGTCAAATCTCCTGGAAGAATAAATTTAATTGGTGAACATACTGATTATAACGGAGGATATGTTCTGCCAGGAGCTATCAATAAGGCAATTAAAATTGAGATATATAAAGTTAATAAAGTTCATTGTGAGGTTAAATCTGCAAAAATTAAGAAATCATTAATTTTTGATATAAACAAAATAAAAAAAAGTGAAACTCATTGGCACAATTATATTATAGGTACCATAGATTACTTTCTAAGTAAAAAAAATAAAATTACCTCTTTTAACTGCTCTATTAAATCAAATCTTCCGATTGGATCTGGAATAAGCTCTTCATCCGCTTTAATATCTGGATTTGCTAAAGCAATAATTGAACTATATGAATTAAAATACAATAAATCAGATATTATTAAAATTGTTAGTTATGTAGAAAGAAATTTTATCGGTTTAAAAGGGGGAATTATGGATCAGTTTACTGTAAATTATGGTTTAAAAGATAATCTAATTTTACTAAATTGTTATAATTCAAGTTATAATTACATTGAATTTAAAAGTAAATCTTTTTGCATTTTACTTCTTAATACAAACGTCAAGCATAGTTTAATAAATTCTGCTTACAACGATAGAGTTAATGAGTGTCTAAATGCTGAAAAAACATTAAATACTTATTTTAATTGTAATAAAAAATTGGCAAATTTCACACTTGATGAATTAGATTTAGTCAAAAATAAATTAAACCTAATTGTTTTTAAAAGAGCAAGATTTGTAATAAGTGAAAACACAAGAACTTTAAATGGTGCAGAACTTTTAAAAGAATCAAATTTTCATGAATTTGGAAAGTTAATGTATGACTCTCATAATGGTTTGAAAAATCTTTATGAAGTAAGTTGTGCTGAACTTGATTTCATTGTAGATTATACAAAAAAATTGAAATATGTGGTGGGTTCAAGAATGATGGGCGGAGGATTCGGTGGTTGCACTATAAATTTAATTGAAAAAAAATATATAGATAAATTTATTAAAGATATTTCCAGAAGCTATCTAACTACTTTTAATAAGAATCTTACCCCCATTAAAGTTAATATTGCCAATGGATTAAATTTTAAAAAAATTAAGTAGCAACATTAACAGCTCTAGTCTCTCTGATAACGGTAACTTTAACCTGACCAGGGTATGTCATTTCATTTTGAATTTTCTGTGATATTTCAAATGAAAGTTTTTTTGACATTTGATCATCAATTTTCTCACTTTCTACCATTACCCTCAGCTCTCTTCCAGCTTGAATTGCAAAAGCTTTATTTACTCCATCAAAACTATATGCAACATTTTCTAAATCTTTTAGTCTTTGTATATAACTTTCCATTACCTGTCTCCTTGCACCAGGTCTTGCTCCAGAGATTGAATCACAAACTTGAACAACTGGAGATAAAAGATTATTCATTTCAATCTCATCGTGGTGCGCTCCAATTGCATTACAAACATCTTCTTTTTCACCAAATTTTTCAGCCCACTGCATGCCAAGTAAAGCATGTGGAATTTCAGATTCCTCCTCAGGAACTTTACCAATATCGTGTAATAATCCAGCTCTTTTAGCTAGTTTAGTGTTTAAACCTAATTCAGATGCCATTATGCTACACAACTTTGCTACTTCTTTTGAATGCTGTAATAAATTTTGACCATATGAAGATCTAAATCTCATTCTGCCAACTGCTTTGATTAATTTAGGGTGCAATCCATGAATTCCTAAATCAATTACGGTTCTTTTACCGATTTCTATAATTTCATTTTCTATTTCCTTAGATGTTTTTTTTACTATATCTTCAATTCTAGCAGGGTGAATTCTACCATCTGTAACTAATTTTTTTAATGATAAACGTGCAACCTCTCTTCGCACTGAATCAAAACAAGAAAGTAATATAGCTTCAGGTGTATCATCAACTATTACTTCAACTCCAGTAGCACTTTCAATAGCTTTAATATTTCTACCCTCTCGTCCAATTATTCTACCTTTAATATCGTCTGATTCAATATTAAAAACAGAAACACAATTATCAATCGCTTCCTCAGTTCCTAGTCTTTGAATTGAGGTTATAACAATTTTTTTAGCTTCTTGTTTAGCAGATAACTTAGCTTCATCTATCATGTTTTGAGATATTTCTGAAGCTTGGGATCTAACTTCGTCTTTTAGTACTTTGAGTAACTCATCTCTTGCTTGATTCGCTGAATAACCAGCAATTTTTTCAATCTCTTTTATCTGATTTTTTTGGATTTTATCAATCTCTGATTTCTTTTTATCAACTGAATGACTTTTTTTATTTAAAGTTTCAATTTTATCTTCTAAATCTAATTTAAGTTTTTCAATTTTTTTTGATTTTAAATCTAATTCACTTTCTTTTAATTTTAAATTTTGTTTTTTTTCTTTGTTCTCTGCATCTTTTGATAAAATATACTTTTCATGCTGAGATTTTAATTCTAAAAATTTTTCTTTTGCCTGTAAAATTTTATTATTTTTCAAATTTTCAGCTTCAACCTGTGTATCCTTTAATATTTTATCAGCAGAAGACTTTATATCATCAAAATATTTTTTATTAAAAATTTTGCTAACAAAAAAACTAGTCATTCCACCAAAAAAAAAGCCTATCGATATATAAACTAAATATTCCATAATTATTTTAAAAAAAAACCTACATACAGATTGATTGTATAAACTCTATTTATACAAGTTTAAAGCTAACTAAATATTCGAAAATCCTGAAACAGGCACGCTCTAGCATTTAGACTCACTTTTTTTAATTTATTAGCGTTGAGTTTACCAAATTAAATCTGATGTAGGTAGTATTAATTTATTTTAATGAACGTTAAGAATCTAAACATTGGGATAATAAAGTATTAATATTAATTAACTCATGGTTAATTTCATTAATATTATCATCTTCATTTTTAGAAAAATTTTTAGATTGACTAATTATTTGTAATGCACACATTGCTAGACTATCTTGCTTATCTTTAACAGCATATTTCTTTTCATATTCAACAATCATATTATTAATTTGCTTTGATGCTTTTCTTAATACTTCTTCTTGACTAGGATTTACGTTTAAAGGATAAATTCTATTTGCAATATTTAATTTTATTTTTTGCATTAAGAAGTTAATTTAATAATACAATCATCAATTTCATTAATCATTTTTTTAATTTTTCTTTTTGTTTTGTTCTTATCATTACTACCTAAAATAGCTTTTCCCATTTCTAATGCATTATATTTTTCTTTCAATTTAATTATAACATTATCCTTGTCTTTCAATATTTGTTTTACACTTAGAAGTTCATTAGAAAGTTTAGTATTTGAAGATTTTACACTATTAAATTTTTTTATAAGTAAACGTGTATTATTTTTTAATTCTTCAATTATAGGCAAACTTTCTTTCAAAATTTTCAGCTATTATTTAAATTTAAAGTTAATTAATTTTTTGTAAGCTTAAGATACATTAATATTGAAAAAATTATTTTATTACATATTAGTTTTAATTTTTCATTTTAACTTTTCTCAAAATAAATTTAATTCTCCAATCGATTATGGTATTTTACTAAGTGGGAATTTTGGAGAAATTAGATCAAGTGGCTTTCACACCGGAATTGATATTAAAACAAAAGGTAAGGAGGGTGAAATAATACGATCTATCGATGATGGATATATTTCTAGAATACAAGTTTCAACTATTGGATATGGAAAAGTCATATATATAAATCATTATAACGGCTTAAAATCTGTTTATGGACATCTTGAAAACTTTAGTAAAAATATTGACAATGAAGTTAAATACTATCAATACAAGAACAAAAGCTACCTAGTAAATTTATACTTTAAAGAGAATGAGATTAACGTAAAAAAGGGTGAAGTAATTGGTTTTTCAGGAAATACTGGAACTTCATTTGGACCACATCTTCACTTCGAAATTAGAACACTTAACGACATTCCTCTAAACCCATTAAGATACAAATATAATATTGCTGATACTATAAGACCGATAGCTAGAAGACTATATGTTTATAAAAAAACTAATGGTTCATTATATAAAAAAAAACTAACGATGAAGAGAATTAATGATAGTGTTTATAAATCTGAATTAAAGTCAAATGACACAATTTTTTTTGGTATTGAAACAACAGACAACCAAAGCTACACTTACAATATAAATGGGACATATAGAATATTACTTAAAGAAGAACAAAAAGATTTAATAGAATTTAAATTTGATTCTCTGTCATTTAATGAAAAAAAAATGTTTTTAAAACATTTAGACTTTGAAGAATTGATAAGGAATAATGCAAAAATAATATTACTGAATGACGAAATTGATAGCAACTATAAGTTTGTAAAAGAAAATAAATCTGGAAAGTTTTATATTAAAAATTCTGAAATAAGCAATTTTACAATAAAACTTTCAGACTTCAATAACAATAACACCTATGTTAAAATCAAAGTTTTTGGAGATAGTATAAAAAAATTTCAAGGTTATAAAAATATAAAGTTTGAAAGGCAAATTAAATCTAATCTAAATTATAATTTAACATATAACAAGGCGAATGTAAAATTTATGAAAAATACATTTTATAAAGATGTAACAATTCGTTTTGATTTCAATAACGATACTTTGTACATCACAAACCCTTATATACCTGTAAATAAATCATTTACAATTAATTTTCCAATTAAGAATAAATTTTCAAAAGGCATTTATTTAGCAAGAGCTGATAAAAATGATAATAGTTATTATTCAAGCTCAAAAATTATAAATAATTACTTTGTTTCGAATTCTAGATCATTAGGAAAATATTTTATAAGTATAGATACAATCTCACCAAAAATTAAAAAAATTGGAAAAAACATTTCAATAAGTAAAAAACAAAAATTAAGATATTACATAAATGATGATGAAACTGGAATTAAAAAATATCAAGCTTTTATTAATGGTCAATGGGTACTTTTTGAATATGAGCCAAAAAAAAATTACATCCAGTATACGCCAGATAATTTTGTTAAACTTGAAAAAGTAAATTATTTAAAAATTGAGTTAGAAGATATGGTTGGTAATAAAAAAGAGTTTTCAGAGGTTTTTTATTATGAAAATTAATTGTCATTAATAAATTTATTCAAAAAATGTACGACCTTATCAACCTCATCTTTTTTATTTAATTTTGAAAACGAAAATCTTAGGGAAATATTTTTCATAGCATCTGAATCAAGAATTTCAGTAAGAACATGAGATGGCTTATCACTTCCCGATTGACAGGCACTTCCAGCTGAACAAGCTATGCCCTCTATATCCAATTTAAAATTCAGAATGGGTTTTTTTTCAACATCAATAGGTAATAATATATTTAAAATTGTATAACTAGATTTATTTATAGATCCATTTATTTTAAAATCAATACTTTTTCTTAATTCACTTATAAAATATTTTTTTAAATCTTGTATTTTTTCTTTTTCAGTATCGAGTTTTTTATAAGCTTCAATAAATGCTACTTTTAAACCAGCTATGTTGTGAACACTTTCTGTACCACCTCTACGTCCCCTTTCTTGGGCTCCTCCTTCAATGAGAGAATTAAACTTTAATTTTTCTCTGACAAACGTAAATCCAATACCTTTAGGACCATGAAATTTATGAGCGGAGCATGTTATAAAATCAATATTAATTTTACTTAAATCAATTTTATAATGTCCTATGGTTTGAACAGTATCGCTGTGGAACAATGCATTGAACTTTTTACATATATTTCCAACTTCACTTAAATCTATAATGGACCCAATTTCATTATTGATATGCATAAGGCTGACAAGGGTTTTTTTATCAGAACTGGAAAGTAAATTTTCCAGCTCAATTAAGTCAGGGAACCCTTGATTATTTACATTAATGTATACCAACTCAATGTCATATTTTATTTTGCATGAATCTGAGGCAACTAATACTGCTTTATGTTCAATTTTTGTAGTAATAATTCTCTCAATTTTATGAGTCTCGACAGCACCTTTAATGATCATATTGTTTGATTCAGTACCACCAGAGGTGAAAATTATTTCTGAAGATTTTACATTAAGTTCATCAGCAATACTTTTTCTTGTACCCTCAATTAAAGACCTTGATTCTCTTCCAAAAGAATGAATAGAAGAGGGATTCCCAAAGTTATTTTTCATAACTTGAGATACGATGTCAGCTACATCTTCTGAGATTGGCGTTGTAGCTGCATTATCAAAATATACTTTGGTCATAAATTTTTTCAAATATATGCGAAATTTAAAATTAAACTAAAAGTTATTTAATGAAAATAATAACAAGTAAAAACAATCAAATATTTAAGTTTTTAGTTAGAATCTCAAAAAAATCTAATATTCGAAAAAAAACTGATAACTTTCTAGTTGAAGGTAAAAAAGAAGTTGATTTATGCATTAAATCAAATTACGTTATTAAGTCATTATTTGCTACCGAAAAAAAAATATTAAATCAAAGTTATAATGATATTATTTGCGATGATCGATTTGTAGTCAGTAAAGACTTGATGGAAACAATAACTTATCGGTCATCATCAAAAATTGTTGCAATTGTAAAAAGAAAAAAATTTGATATTACTAAAACAAAATTTTCAGATGATGAATTAATATTAGTTTTAGATAAGCCTGAAAAACCTGGTAATATTGGAGCTATACTAAGGACTTATAATGCTTTAGGATTTAAAAATATTATAATTTCAGATTCAAAGACTGAAATATATAATCCAAATATTATTAGATCAAGTTTGGGTGCAATTTTCTACTTAAATATTTTTCAATTGGATACAAAAAAAACAATAACATTTTTAAAAGAAAATAATTTTAATATTTATGGTAGTTTAATTCAATCAAATAATCTAATAAATGATATAGATTTTAGAAAAAAATGTGCTGTTTTAATGGGTACTGAATCTTCACGAATAAATGATATGTTTTTAAAAAACTCTAACTCAACTTTTAGAATACCAATGATTGGAGATGTTGATTCTTTGAATTTATCTGTTTCTACTGCAATTATTTTGTATGAGGCAATGATTCAGAAAAAATCTTTTAATTTTATGTAAATATGAATATTTCATCGGATAAATTAGTCAATAGAAAGATTGCTAGAGAATATAAAAAATTATTAAAAGTAAGTTATCAAACACTTAGCGATGATGATAAAAATTTGATACGTAAAGCTCTTGACTTGGCCATTGATGCTCATAAAGATCAATTTAGAAAGTCTGGTGAACCTTATATTTTTCATCCAATATCTGTTGCTAAAATTGTTGCTGAAAAAATTGGTTTGGATGCGAATAGTATTGCTGCAGCTCTTCTTCATGATGTAGTTGAAGATTCTCGTTATGATATAATTAAAGTAGGTTCTTTATTTGGACAAAAAATTACAAAAATAGTTGAAGGTTTAACTAAAATTTCAAGACTTAAAAAAGATAAAATTTTATCGATTCAATCTGAGAATTTTAGAAAAATGCTCCTAACCCTGAATGATGATGTTCGAGTTATATTAATTAAAATTGCTGATAGATTACATAATATGAGAACAATGGAGAGTATGAGTCCTGAAAAGCAAATTAAAATTTCATCCGAAACTCTTTACATATATGCTCCAATTGCTCACAGAATTGGATTATATGAAATAAAATCTGAATTAGAAGATTTAAGTTTAAAGTATACTGATAATGAGACTTATGATAGCATTAAAAATAGTTTGGAAAAGTCTAAAGATGATCAAAACTTATACATAAGAAATTTTGCTAGAAAAATATCAGACAAACTAAAGTCAGAATCAATATTTTTTAAAATTAATGGAAGATCTAAATCAATTTTTTCAATCCGTGAGAAAATGATAAATAAAAATATAGCAATTGAAGAAGTATATGATCGCTTTGCAGTAAGAATAATTTATAATAGCAATACTAATGATGAAAAGTTAATTGCCTGGAAAATTTATTCAATTGTTACAGATGTTTATAGACCTAATCCAACACGATTAAGAGATTGGATTTCTAATCCTAAAACTAATGGATATGAAGCTTTACATATTACTGTTGTTGGGCCAAGTAAAAGGTGGATTGAGGTTCAAATAAGATCCGAAAGGATGCATGAGATTGCTGAAAGAGGATATGCAGCTCATTTTAAATATAAACAAGGAAATAAACAAGAGAGCGGTTTGGAACAATGGCTTAATAAGCTTAAGGATGTTCTAGAAAACAATGATTCCAATGCAGTTGATTTTGTTGAAGATTTTAAATTAAATCTATATTCAAACGAAATTTTTGTTTTTACTCCAGAAGGTGATTTAAAATCACTTCCAAAAGGTGCTTCAGCACTTGATTTTGCATTTGCAGTTCACACTGATTTAGGATTAAAAACTAGAGGAGTTAAAGTTAATGGAAAAATAGTTCCATTAAATTTTAAACTAAAAAGTGGTGATCAAGTTCAAGTTATAAAAAGTATTAATACAAAACCCAGTGCTAGCTGGCTTGATTATGTTGAAACCTCCAGAGCCAAATCTAAAATAAGATCCGCGCTTAATGAGAATAAAAAGATGATTGCAGAAGACGGTAAAGAAATTCTGAGAAGAAAACTTAAACACTTAAAAATTTCATTTGAGGAAGATATAATTCATAAACTTCAAAATTTTCTTAACCTACAATCTTCGCTAGATCTTTTTTATGGTGTTGGAGTTGGAAGTATTGATAATTCTGAACTTAAAAATTTTGCTAAAACTGAAGGAAGTAGTTTTATAAAATTTTTCAGAAGAAAACCAAAAAAAAATTTATTGACTAATAAAGAACAGCTTATTAAAAATAATCAATTAATATTCGGTAATGGAAGCGAAAAACTTGATTATAAGTTTTCAAGTTGTTGTAATCCTATTCCGGGTGATAATGTTTTTGGATTTTTAACAATAAGCGATGGAATAAAAGTCCACAAATCTAGTTGTAAAAATGCTTTAAGACTTCAATCAAAATTTGCATATAGAATTCTAAAAGCTAAGTGGGTTGATTCCTCTCATTATGAATTTTTGTCAACAATTCAAATTATTGGAATTGATAATCTTGGATTGGTAAATAGAATTACAACAATAATTTCAGAAAACTTAAATATTAACATGGAAAAGATGTCATTCGATACCGAAGGAGATACTTTTAAAGGTTTAATAACTTTAAAAGTAAAAAATAAAAATATTGTTGATAAGTTAATGACAAGACTTAAAAAAATTAAAGGAGTTGATAAAGTTCTTAGATTTTAATAATTAATTTTGAAAAATCAAATGAAAGATAATAAATCCGGAAATCAATTATTAGTTAGAGAAGTTTTTTCTAAATTTTTAGATTCAAAATCTCATAGAAAAACACCTGAAAGATTTGCAATACTAAATGAAATATATAATCTAAATCAACATTTTGATATTGAATTTTTATTCAGTGTAATGAAAAAAAAGAAATATCGTGTAAGTAGAGCAACTCTGTACAATACTATTGACCTTCTGCTTGAATGTCATCTGGTCAGAAAACATCAGTTTGGAAATAACATAGCTCATTATGAAAAATCTTACTTTGATAGACAACATGATCATTTAATTTTGACTGATTCAGGTGAGGTTATTGAGTTTTGTGATCCTAGATTACATAACATAAAAAAAAGTATCGAAGAAATTTTTAATGTTAGTATTGAAAAACACTCTTTATACTTTTATGGAAAAAAAATAAAAAATGAAAATTGATCTTATATTAGGTCTTCAATGGGGTGATGAAGGAAAAGGAAAGATAGTTGATGTACTAACATCGGATTATGATATTATTGCTAGATTTCAAGGGGGGCCTAATGCAGGTCATACACTTGAGTTTGATGGAATAAAACATGTTTTACATACTATTCCGTCAGGTATTTTTCATGATGGTAAATTAAATATCATTGGAAATGGCGTTGTTATCGACCCAGTTATATTTGAAAAAGAAATTGAAAAATTAAAAGCTCTCAACGTTGACCTTAAAAAAAAATTATTAATATCAAGAAAAGCTCATTTAATTCTACCAACTCACCGACTAATTGATAAGGCTTCTGAACTTTCAAAAGGAAAAAAGAAAATTGGCTCAACTCTTAAGGGAATAGGTCCAACATACATGGATAAAACAGGTAGAAATGGATTGAGAGTAGGAGATTTAGAAATGGAAGGTTGGAATGAAAAGTTTGAAAATTTAATAAATAAACATCTTAATATCATTAATAATTTTAATGTTGAGATTGATTTTGATATTGAAAGTTTAAAAAAAGAGTTTTTAGTGTCTATTGACTTTATGAATAATCTTGAATTTATTGATAGTGAAGAATATTTTCATAATTCAATTAAAAAAGACTACAAGATTTTAGCAGAAGGTGCTCAAGGTTCTTTATTGGATATAGATTTTGGAACATACCCTTATGTTACTTCATCAAATACAACATCTGCAGGTGCGTGTACTGGTTTGGGAGTTCCTCCCAATAAAATTGGTAATGTATTTGGTATTTTTAAAGCGTACACAACGCGCGTAGGTAGCGGCCCTTTCCCCACAGAACTTCTTGATAAAGTTGGAGATAGAATTGCTAAAGTAGGAAATGAATTTGGAGCAACAACTGGAAGAGCTAGAAGGTGTGGATGGCTTGATATAGTATCATTAAAGCATTCGATTAACGTAAATGGTGTTACTGAGTTGATAATGATGAAAGGAGATGTTCTTTCAGGATTAAAAAAAATTAAAATATGCGTAGGATATAAGTATAAAGGTAGTGTAATAAAACACCTTCCTTTTTCTCTGAACGATTCAAGCTTAGAACCAATTTATGAAGAATTAGATGGTTGGAAAGAAGATATTTTTGAAATCACAAATTATGATAAACTTCCAACAAACTTTAAAATTTATATTGATTATCTTGAAACTAAACTTAACTTAAAGATTAAAATTGTCTCAGTTGGCCCAGATAGAAAACAAACAATTTTTAGGTAATAAATTTTACTTTCTAAAGCTATTTTTTTTAATAATCTCTTTGTTAAACTATTCTCAAGAAATAAAACAAATTGAGATTATATACGCAGGATCATTCGATAGAGATGAAAATATTTATCCAGATGGAAATATTTTAAAAAAAGATAAGGATCGAAAGGTTCATCTAAAACATGAGGATATGAATATATTCTCAAACAAATCTATTTTTTTTCAAAAAAATAACTCTGTCATTTCTGTTGGAGACGTTTTCATAAACCAAGGGGATACTTTAAAACTATATTGTGATTCGTTGAATTATAATGGAAAAATAAAAAAAATGTATGCTCATGGGAATGTCAAACTAATAAATAATGAGATGAAACTTGAATCTAAAAATTTAGAGTTAGATAGGGTAAA
>CEOK01005874.1_pt1 | contig 11743 bp, 4 predicted proteins | sample 427001 | NCBI WGS metagenome assembly CEOK01 (sample SAMEA2591108, study PRJEB7988) | marine metagenome | isolation source: saline water (ENVO:00002010), including | reverse complement strand
ATCATGTGACAAATTATTTGCGCGAGCTCTCGGTCCTACTACATCTTTTTCCAAATCAGATTTCTCAATCCTCGACGTAAAACCGGCTAACGCCAACTTGGCTTTAAGGTTATCAGCCTCTTTGCTTGAGCGAAATGCCGCAACCTGTAGAAAATATTTCTTCTCTTCCCTATTTTTTACCCCAGCCTTATTAAACCTTTTTTCCTTGACTGTTTCTGGGTCCTCTAACAAGGAATCGTAAAAAGAGAGTCGAGGTTTTTTCCCTGGAGTATCGGTATCAACCACCAATCCATCTACTGTGTTAGTCACTGGCAATAGAATATCGTTTACGTAAAAAGTAACTCCTAGCACTAATAACAGGCCACCAAGGAGTCCAATGAGAATACCCTTTATCAAAGGATATTCTGACGTCTTCCGTCTAGTAGTTTTTCTTCTTTTAGGCATAAAAACGTCTTTTCACCTCTCACATTTTATTAGGTGCTGAAACATCCAACAAAGAAAGACCATTTTTTAATACTTGTTTAACAGCGGCTATGAGGGAAATTCTCGTTTGACGAAGAGGGTCTTCAACAGATAAAACTTGGGTCGAATTGTAATAGCGATGTAGTAGGACCGAGAGCTCGCGCAAATAATTTGTCACATGATGTGGCGAGAAATCCTCAGCACAAATTTGGATCACTTCCGTATATTCACCCAATTTCTGAAGTAGAGCGAGCTCATCAGGTTGATCTAGGGGGGGGTGATTTTCGCAGCTGACTACTTCGTATAGACTACCGCTCCATTTAATCAGTATGTTGGCACACCTCGCGTGGGCATATTGCACATAATAAACAGGGTTTTCGTTATTTCTAGCTTTTGCCAAAGACAAGTCAAAATCGAGATGCTGATCGCGTTTCCGTAAAGAGTAAAAATATCTTGCAGCATCTATACCAACTTCTGAAATCAGGTCTTTCAGTGATACAAACTCCCCCGACCGTGTAGACATGGAAATTTTTTTCGTTGCACGGAAAAGAGAGACAAATTGAATTAACAATATTTCTAGGTTTGAATCCTTATGACCTAAACCTTTTAAAGCCGCCTGCATACGAGGAATATACCCGTGATGATCAGCTCCCCAAATATTAACGACACGGCCATAACCCCGTTTAAATTTATCGTGGTGATATGCGATATCAGATGCGAAATAAGTATATTCTCCGTTTGATTTTTTTAGTACCCGATCTTTGTCATCCCCAAAAATAGTTGACTTAAACCATTTTGCCCCATCACGGGTTTCGACATAGCCTGCAGATTCAAGTTTTTGAATGGTGTTCTCGACGCTACCATCTACAAATAATGACTTCTCAGAGAACCACTGGTCAAAAACCACCCCGAAACAATGCAGATCTCCTTTACAAGAGTCTACTTGCTCTTGAATCGCCCTCTGCTTCAACAATTCATACTCGGCACCTAATTCGGCCTTAGCTTGCTGTATAAAATGATCTAATATTGCCTCTGAATCCTCGATAAAGTAACTAAAGTCGACCTCTCTAACCCAAAAATCCCCAAATTCTTCTTTCAGATCCTCCGCAAATTTCTCGATATATTTACCCTGATATCCTTTTTCAGGAAAAGCACTACACTTAGAGAATAAACCCAAATACCTACACCAAACAGACAGGGTTAAAATATCAATCTGTCTACCCGCATCGTTAACGTAGTATTCTTTGAAAACGTCAAACCCACATGTCTGTAGAATATTCGCTAGCGACGCTCCAAAAGCCGCTCCCCTTCCATGACCGACATGCAAAGGACCAGTGGGGTTTGCTGAAACAAATTCCAAAAGAATTTTTTCTCCATTACCTAAGTTGTTTGCACCAAACTTATTACAATTTCTCAGTATATCTAAAATGACTTTTTGCTTGAGTTCAATGTTGATATAAAAATTTAGAAAACCTGGACCGGCAACGTCAACTTTTTGAATTATATCCGAGTCGGAAATCTGATCTTTGATTGAATTCGCTATTTCCCTTGGATTTTGATCTAATTTTTTTGCTAATTGCAAAGCCAAATTACAAGAGTAATCTCCATGTTCCAATGATTTAGGTCTTTCTAATGAAGCCTCTATATCTGGCAACTCACTATATAGCTTATTGGCCGCACCATTTACAATGTTTTTTAATTCTTTTTGAAGGGTCATTCCGTCCATAATGCTCTTTACAAAATCTTTAAAAGATCAATTATATAATTTTATCCCTAAGTTGGCGCTATCCTCTAAATTCCTAACGGGTCTCTGTCTATTACCCATTTTACTTGACTCGCCTTTTTTTCATGCATCGCAATTAATAGTTTTAAGCTAAGGCTTGATAATTCCGCTCGGTTTTTCGACTGAATCAGTAATTGACCGCGAAACCGTCCAGAAATTTTTTCCACAATCGCGGGAGAAGGTTCGTAAACCAAGGCCCTTGAGCTCATACTTTTTGCCGATAATGCTGCTAATTCAAGAAAGCCATACAACTTGCCGCGATTCTTTGACTCTGCTCGAACTAGTATTTGGAAAATAAATGGAGGGAAACCTGCAATTTGGCGCTCTTGTAACATTGACTCCGCCATAGCGTCGTATTTTTGATCGATCAAAGCCTGAAATATGTAATTATCTGGAAAGTTTGTCTGCACTAAAACTTTTCCCCCTTTTGAACCACGACCTGCCCGACCCGAAACCTGAACTAATTGTTGAAATAATCGCTCGGGAGCAATGTAATCCGAGCTGTATAGCACTCTGTCGACCCCGATAATACCCACCAGCGTTAGTTTGGGAAAATCGTGACCTTTTGATAACATTTGAGTGCCAACAATGATATCTACTTCTCCAGAAATAATTTTTTCCCGCATATTTTGAAAAGATTGCCTGGTCTTCGCCGTATCGCTATCCACCCGAAGAATCCGAGCCTCTGGGAAAAGAGATACTAATTCCTCTTCTATGCTTTGAGTCCCTTCGCCGGGCCCATACAAATTGACGGTTCCGCATTCCGGACATTGATTACGGATATCCTTTTTATACCCGCAATAATGACAAATCAACTGAGCTACATTTCTATGGAAAGTCATTCTAGCCGAACATCGAAGACACTCTGATAACCATCCACAGGAGTTACAAATTAAAGAATTGGAATACCCGCGTCTGTTAATGAAAATCAGAGTTTGCTCCCGTTTAATTAGTCGTATTTTTATTTCTTTTATAAGCTCTTGACTAAGTGACAGACTCATCGATTTTTTTCGAGTATCCACAATCTTAACTAGAGGTAAACCTGCGTTGGGACGCGATTTAAGCGAGATTTTTTCAAACCTTCCGTCTAACCAGTTTTTATATGTTTCCAGCGAAGGAGTAGCAGAGCTCAAAATAATTGGTATCCCTCTTTCGCGAGATCGAAATATCGCCAAATCTCGAGCATTGTACCTCAAACTATCTGTCTGTTTATACGAGGCATCATGTTCCTCATCTACTATAATCAGCCTCAGGTGAGGCATCCCCACCGATATTGCCAGCCTTGTGCCCAGCAAAACATCCACATTTCCTTCTCGCGCTCTGTCCCATATTCCAAATCTTTTTTTCTCAGAAACAGCGCTGTTTAATGTAGCTATTTTTAATGATGGAAGTTTTTCTTTAAAACGTTCCTCTAATTGTGGAGTAAGATTTATTTCAGGAACTAATACTAATACTTGACTTTTTTTTTCTGAAATTTTCTTTATTAGCTCTAAATATACCTCAGTCTTCCCGCTTCCCGTCACTCCGTGTAATAACCAAACTGCAAATTTATTTAATTTTTCTGAAATTTTTTCTACACCCAGCATTTGTTCTTCGGTCAAACTTTGAGGGTTCCCACTATGGATAGTTGCTTCTAATTTCGGTTTTTCGATTTTGTGGGTTTCTAATTTGAATTGTTGGGTTTTTTTTACCCAACCGTCTGACACCCATTCTTGCAATTTGTTTAACCCTTGGCTGTCTATGGCCAAAACCTCAGCAGCAGAGATCGTCGATTTTTCTTTTAGAATGCCAATGAGTCTTTTCGTGCTGTTACTGGCGGTTTTTATATCTATTTCTGCTGACTTACACCGGTTTAAAGCTAACTCGTAAGCCGGACTGTTGTATTTGTTGGTGTTTTTAATTTTTCGAAGATAGCTGGGCAGAAATGCTGAAACAACTTGCCCAATAGGATGACAATAATAGTTAGAAGTAAAATCGATTAAACTAATAATCTCGCTGCATAGGGGAGATAGGGTCAAAACTTTTTCAACGCTTTTCATGGTATTTCTGGGATAGGAACCTTTCTCTATCCGCTCAAACACAACACCAACTTTTTTTGTGCTGCCAAAAGGAACTAGAACGAACGATCCCACTCCCATTTTCAGCATATTATCGCTATATTCAAATAAATGGGGAACCGGGACATCAATCGCTACTTTGATAATACCCATACGACTGCAGCCTCCGAGATAAATATAATAATTTTAACTAACTTTTAGAAATCAATGAGATAAGTTTTTTTAGTCCTGTGGATAAATCTGTGATTAAAAGAGAAAAATAGCATAAGTCTATTATCCAAGCGTTAAGGTTTTTTTTTGCAAGAAAGCATTAAATTAATTAAATAAAAACAATAACTTAAAAAAAATAGGTGCAGCGTCAAGTATGTATCTGATGTCGGTTTACAACGCTATAACGTCTTATGCTGTCCTTGTGTATAAATAAGATATATAAAACATATATTTGCGAAATTCTAATGAAACATTGGGCTTTTTTGCTTGACAGTTTCCACTAGTACCTTGACGTTCTCAGGATCGGTGTGCTGTGAAATCCCGTGTCCCAGATTAAAAACATGTCCCTTGCCCTTACCAAAACTCTTTAAAACAGCCTCCGCCTCTCGCCGAACAATCTCAGGACTTGCCAGCATCACAGCTGGATCTAAATTTCCCTGAAGGGCGACTTTTCCTTTTGTAAGATTACGCGCCAACCCAAGGTCAACCTGCCAATCGACTCCCACAGCATCAGCCCCAACGCTAGAAATCAAATCAAGCCATCCACCGCCACCTTTTGTAAAAATCGTCTTAGGAACATAATGACCTCCTGATTCCCTCAAAAGAGCTTCCAAGATTTTTTTCAAGTACTTCAATGAAAAATCGATGTATGCATTATAGGAAAGTATCCCTCCCCATGTATCAAATAACATTATGGCATTGGCCCCCGCATTTATTTGAGCATTCAGATAATCAATCACTGCCCTGGTATTAATTGAAAGAAGCTTATGGAAAAGCGAGGGGTTATCGTAAAGCATTTTTTTCACATATGAAAAATCTGTTCCGCCTCGTCCCTCAATTTGATAACAAGCAAGTGTGAACGGGCTACCAGAAAAACCTATCAAGGGTATTCTATTTTTTAAGGATTTTTTTGATTGTTCGATAGCATCTATTACGTAACGTAATTTATCATATGGATCCGGCACCACCAGAGAATTAACATCTTCCTCATTTCTTATCGCCTTATGAAAAAAAGGCCCCTCGCCCTCAACAAAATGGAGTCCAAGCCCCATAGCATCTGGAATAGTTAAAATATCTGAAAATACAATTGCCGCATCCAGATCGAATCTTTCAACTGGCTGTAATGTAACCTCTGCTGCCAAATTAGGGTTTTTCGCCAACTCCAGAAAGCTACCAGCCCGCCTTCTGGTTAGTTTGTATTCGGGTAGATAGCGACCCGCCTGTCTCATAATCCATATAGGGGTGCGGGAGGTAGGTTGGCGCATTAACGCTTTTATCAAAATATCATTTTCAAGGGTTGTCATAGGCGTCTAATTATAAAGGAAGCGTAGTTCTTCCCATAAGTGCTATATCGACCGACCGAGCACATTGACGGCCCTCTCTGATCGCCCATACCACCAACGACTGTCCCCTCCTTACATCTCCTGCAGCATATACATTGTTTTTAGAAGTTAGATAATCACCAGTATTAGCCAAGATATTTCCCCTAGAATCTTTGGCCAAACTATAATTTTCTATTGGACCCAAAGACACAGGCCCTAGAAACCCCATCGCAAATAATACAAGATCAGCCTTAATCTCAAAGGTGGAATTAGGAATCGCAGCCATCGCCATCTTGCCCTTATTATTTTTTTGCCATTTTACTCTTTCAGCCAGTATTTTTTCTACCTTCCCGTTTGAACCTATAAATTCTTTGGTCGCAATTTCCCAATCTCTTTGACAACCCTCCTCATGCGAAGATGAGGACCGAAGTTTAACTGGCCAGTCCGGCCAGGTAATTGCTTTATTCTCCTGCTCAGGCGGCATAGGCATCAATTCAAACTGAGTAATCGATCGTGCTCCCTGGCGATTAGAGGTGCCCACGCAATCTGAACCGGTGTCCCCACCTCCAATGACAACAACGTGTTTACCCTGAGCGGAGATTTGGTTTAAGACCTCGTCTCCAGCAACCACGCGGTTTTGCTGCGGAAGAAACTCCATAGCAAAATGAACTCCATCAAGATTCCGCCCTGGAATAATGAGATCTCTGGACATTTCCGCACCACAAGCCAGAACAACTGCATCATATTCCTTTATGAGAATACTGGGATCAATGAACTCGCAGGAAAAATCATTAACGCCATTTTTGTCGGACAAACGCTCTCCCACAGCAACACCGCTTTTGAAGATAACCCCTTCAGCCTCAAGCTGTTCGACACGCCGATCAATGAGCTCTTTACCCAATTTGAAATCAGGTATGCCATACCTCAGTAGCCCCCCGATCCTATCGTTTTTTTCGTAAACTACAACTCGATGACCCACGCGCGCAAGCTGTTGTGCACAGGCTAAACCAGCAGGACCAGACCCGACCACAGCAACACTTTTGCCAGATTTTTTACTTGGTTTTTCCGGCTTTATCCACCCTTCCGACCAACCTTTATCGATAATGGCGTGCTCGATAGACTTAATTGTGACCGGATCACTGTTTATGTTTAAAGTGCATGACTCTTCACAAGGGGCAGGACACACTCTGCCCGTGAACTCCGGAAAGTTGTTGGTAGATTGTAGGCTTACCAAAGCTGCCCTCCAGCTATCCGTGTAAACCAAGTCGTTCCAATCCGGTATGATATTATTTACTGGGCATCCGGTTTGGCAAAACGGTATCCCGCAATCCATGCATCTAGCCCCTTGCCTACCGGCTTCATGGTCCGAAAGGCGTGGCAAAAATTCTTTATAATTCTTTAACCTTTCACCCGGCTCCAATGGCCTCGCCGTCTTTCTATCGATATTTATAAAACCGGTTGGATTTCCCATTTTATGCTGCCTCCAGCTGTTTTCCCTTTTTTACATTCATTTCTACTAAAGCTCTTCTGTATTCTTTCGGGAAAACCTTAACAAATTTTTTTAAATTTTTTTCCCAATTTTCCAAAATTATATAAGCTTGTTGACTCTCAGTGTAGTCATAGTGTTTTTTAATTAAATCTTTCAATAAAACCTCATCAGATTGCCCTAAGTGCCAAGGCTGATTTTTATCCTGGTTAGCTAAAATTTCAACAGGTTCAAGCGTCACCATCTCAGGATTGACTCTACGCGATAGCATAGAAAACTCATCAAGAACGTAGGCTATTCCACCGCTCATCCCGGCGGCAAAATTTGCTCCAGTTTCACCTAAAACCACAACTGTACCCCCAGTCATATACTCGCAACCATGGTCCCCAACCCCCTCAACAACCGCGGTTACGCCTGAATTCCTAACGCAAAACCTCTCTCCAGCTACACCCCTGAAATAGACTTCTCCGTCGATACCACCATAAAGCACTGTATTGCCAACAATAATATTTTCATGAGCTAGACCGGAAAAAGAATTAGACGGACGGATTATGATTTTTCCACCGCAAAGCCCTTTCCCCGTGTAGTCATTAGCATCCCCCTCTAATGTAAAAGACACTCCTTTGGCCAAAAAGGCTCCAAAACTTTGTCCCGCAGTTCCTTTAAAGTTCACTGATATAGTATCTTCCGGCAGCCCCTTATGTCCCCATTTAGCTGCTATTTCACCGGAAAGCATTGTTCCAACCGTGCGGTTAACATTGGTTATATTAAAATTTAAAGTAGTCCTCTGTTTACTTCTAATTGCTTTTCTAGCTTTCAATAATATGGCGTTATCGAGAGCCATGCCGAGTCCGTGATCCTGATTTTCAGAATTGTATCGGGCAACCTCTTCAGGCATCTCTGGTCGGTAGAAAATTTTAGAGAAATCAAGGCCTATGGCTTTCCAGTGCTCTATTCCCTTCCTCATATCCAATAAATCTGACCTTCCGATTATTTCGTTGAGGTTACGAGCCCCCATTGTTGCCATAATCATACGAATTTCTTCTGCGACAAAATAGAAGTAGTTGATTACATGTTCTGGCTTTCCACTAAATTTTTTTCTTAATTCTTCATCTTGAGTAGCGACTCCTACCGGACAAGTATTTAAGTGGCATTTTCTCATCATTATGCAGCCCTCTGCCACAAGGGGAGCAGTAGCAAAACCGAACTCATCAGCTCCTAACAAGGCACCAATCACAACGTCACGGCCGGTTTTCATCTGCCCATCCACCTGAAGTGTGACCCGTCCCCTCAATTGATTTAAAACCAGGGTTTGCTGAGCTTCAGCCAAACCCAACTCCCAGGGAGTTCCCGCATGTTTTATAGATGATAAGGGGGAGGCGCCGGTACCACCATCGTATCCTGCTATCGTTATATGATCTGCCTTGCACTTTGCGACGCCCGCCGCAATCGTTCCAACACCAACCTCTGAGACAAGCTTCACACTAATAGCAGCCTTTGGGTTTACGTTTTTTAAATCATGTATCAATTGTGCGAGGTCTTCTATCGAATAAATATCATGATGGGGAGGAGGAGATATTAAACCAACACCGGGAACAGAGAAACGTAGTTTTGCGATGTATTCAGAAACTTTGTGCCCTGGCAATTGGCCGCCCTCGCCAGGTTTGGCGCCCTGTGCGATTTTTATTTGAATCTGGTCGGCAGTGGATAAGTATTCCGCGGTTACACCGAACCGTCCAGAAGCAACTTGTTTAATTCGAGAGCGTAACGAATCACCCTTCTGCAAGGTAACTTTTTTTACTACAACATTCCCAAGCACTTCGGTAGTATCAGTTTTGGATTTAACCGTACCAAAACGCATTGGATCCTCCCCCCCCTCACCCGTATTAGATTTACCCTTCAAACGGTTCATAGCAATGGCCAAGGTTGAGTGAGCTTCTGTAGATATTGAACCCATTGACATTGCTCCGGTGGAAAATCGCTTTACAATTTCCGTCCAAGGTTCTACGTGTTCAAGTGGGATTGACTGCCCCAGAGTTCCAATATCGAATAAACCCCTAAAAGTCATGTGCTTCTTACTTTGATTATTTATAAGTTTAGAATACTCCCGATAGCTTTTTTCATCTTTTGCTCTAACTGCGTTTTGCAACTTGGATACCGATTCCGAAGTCCACAAATGTTGTTCTCCTCTCACTCGGAAAGCATACTCGCCTCCGGGATCCAGCAGCCCTCGTTTTAGGTCCGATTCTTGAATAGCCTGCGAGTACACTCTTCGTGACTCTTCAATGACTTGATGCAACCCAATTCCATCAATTTTCGATGATGTACCCGTAAAATATTTGTCCGTAAATTCTTTACTCAAACCAACTGCTTCAAAAACTTGCGCTCCGCTGTAGGACCTGAAGGTTGATATGCCAAATTTTGACATCACCTTAAACAAACCTTTTCCCACGGCTTTTCTATAATTATCAACCAATTTTTCAGGTGAATCCGAACCTGTTTTTGACAATTCATGTAAAGACTGGATAGCGAGCCAAGGGTGCACAGCCTCGGCACCATACCCACCAAGCAAGGCAAAGTGATGAGTCTCACGAGCAGATCCGGTTTGGACTACAAGACCAGCTTTAGTTCTCATACCATTTCGCACTAAAAAATGATGCACCGCTGAGGTCGCCAAAAGTGCTGGAATCGGAACTCGCCCCACCCCTGCTTTAGCATCCGAAAGTATTAGAATATTGGTTCCCGCTTCGATCAATCTCTCGGCTTGTTTACATAAATCACTGAGCAAATTCTCTACATCTTCATTAGTACTCGATTCACTAACAGTGATATCCAGAAAACTCGACCGAAATTGGTCATCGGTGAAATCAGCAATGTTCTTTATTCGTGAGAAGTCGTTATCGTCCAGAAAAGGATGATTTGATTCGAGAATTTTATTAGAACGCAATGCACCAACCTCAAACAAATTAGGCTTTGGTCCTATAAAGGTCATAAGAGACATCACTAACTCCTCTCTAATCGGATCAATAGGAGGATTAGTAACCTGAGCAAACAGCTGCTTAAAATAATTGTATAGCAGTTTGTTTTTGTCTGATAGAACAGCCGGTGGAGAATCATTACCCATTGAACCTATCGACTCCTGACCAGTAGTTGCCATCGGAACCAGAACGAACTTCATATCTTCCTGGGTATAACCAAATATTTTGCGTATAAGACTAACGTCTAAAACCTCAGCTTTTTCTGAACTTTCAGGCAGGGACTGTAACGACACGGATTGCTTTTTAAGGTAGGAAGAAAAATCATGAAGAGCTGCCATGTTGTCTTTTATTTCATCATCATCAATAATTCGCTTAGCCTTAGTATCAATAAGCAGCATTTTACCCGGCTCCAGTCGCCATTTTTTCTTGATTTTATCTTCGCCCACCGGCAAAACCCCAGCCTCCGAAGCCATAACAACCATGTCATCTTTCGTGACAATAAAACGCGAAGGTCGGAGACCGTTTCGATCAAGCGTCGCCCCAATTTGTATCCCATCGGTAAAAACTATCGCTGCCGGTCCGTCCCAGGGCTCCATCAGCGGCGCATGATATTTGTAAAATGCCTTTCTGGTCGGACTTAAGAGTTTATTTTTTTCCCAAGCCTCCGGAATCAAAAGCATAATAGCGTGGGCTAACGAGTAGCCTCCTAACACCAACAGTTCCAACGCATTATCAAAAGATGCCGTATCTGATTGCCCCTCAGCAATGAAAGGAAACACCTTCTCTATGTCATCACCAAATATGTCCGAAACCACCGCTCCCTGACGAGCCTTCATCCAGTTGATGTTTCCTTGCACAGTATTGATTTCTCCGTTGTGTGCCGTCATTCTAAAGGGCTGAGACAACTCCCAGCTGGGAAATGTGTTGGTAGAAAACCGTTGGTGGACTAATGCTAACGAAGACTCAAAGCTCGGATTCTTTAAATCATCGTAAAATTCGCCTACTTGGCGAGCCAGAACCATTCCTTTATACACAATGGTTCGACTAGAAAAAGAGGCTACATACGAACCTGCGTTTTTATGGCTCCTACTATTACCGATAAAACTTTCGATCTGCTTCCTAATTAAATATAATTTTCTTTCGAATTCCAAATCATTTTCCAATTCAGCGTCGGCTTCAACAAATAATTGGAAAATCTTTGGAGATTTCCGAATGGCTGCTTTACTGAGACCCAAAGTATTTACTGGTACTTCACGCCAACCTAGCGTGTTTTGGCCTTCTAGCGCCACAAGTTTCTCTGCAAGAGCTTTTAATTCACGCTGAAGCTTGACTTCTTGTGGCAAAAAAAACATCCCTACCCCGTAGCGGCTCGGCTCTGGCAGTTTACCGCTAAACACTTGCCGAAAAAATTTGTGGGGAATCTGAAGTAATATACCCGCCCCATC
>CEOK01180011.1_pt1 | contig 11753 bp, 14 predicted proteins | sample 427001 | NCBI WGS metagenome assembly CEOK01 (sample SAMEA2591108, study PRJEB7988) | marine metagenome | isolation source: saline water (ENVO:00002010), including | reverse complement strand
TAAATCAGGAAACTTTTGCATATTGAATCTAACTTTATCTAGAACTTTAATTTCTTTATCTTCCCAGTCTTTAAGAGCATTATAGGCATCCCCTCCATTATATGCGCTTTTTAAGATTGAAATTATTATATGAACACAGTAATTTAGTTTTTCAATAGCATCTTCATTGGAAGACACATATTTTTTATTCGGTTTAATACATAGTTTATTTGATCTTTTATCTGGAAGATTGATTAACATATTAGTTTTCTTTTGGATATAATTTATAACTGAACCTTTAGGTCCAAATAAGAAACCAATATAATTAATTTTTCTTGCCTCGCCATTTATAGTTCTTATGTTTAGTTTTGGTATATTGAGTGTAACACAACAATTAACTGCAGATGCCATATTTTTTAAGTTTTTACCTTGGTTTTAATGTTTTTTTCTTTAGATTAAAAATTCTTTACAATATTTAGATAAATCAATTTTTTTTATTGATAGTCAAATTTGTCAATATATTTTAGATCAATCTTACTAGTTGAATTTTCTAAAATAATTATATATGTATTTGTTGCTGATATTTTTTTCATATTAGTAATTGATAAATAATTTATATTTTTCTTTGGAATTATTTTTTTGTATTTAATTAAATTACTACTTTCAAGTATATCTAAGGCTTCATAAGTACCAAAATGATTATCAATAACCATATTATTAAGTTCTTGTTTGCCTTTATAATCCCATACTGGAATACAAAGTAAACAAGCTAAAGGTTTTGTAGATTGTTTTATCATTTTTACTATTTTTATACAAGCTAGTTTCATAATTTCTTCATCATATGGCATATTCGCTTTGTAAAATCCACTAATAATATTAGTGTTAAAATAATTACCATAACTACCAAAATATTTTTCTATATCATAAAATAAACTACAATAGTCTTTATAACTATTTAACGCAGATGCAAATAATTCAAATGTATTATTATAATAAGTATCTAATTCTTCGTGAATATTCAATATTAATTGATTATTATCATTAATTATAAAATATCTAAATAGTAATGACCAAAGTCTATTTAAAAATAAATCATAAATACCATCATTTGGAATATCTTTTAAATTATCCAAATATGAATAATTAATATCTTCATTTTTAAAATATGTATATTTATTTATTAATTTAGTTTTTATAAATGAATTTAAGACTACAAAATATTTACCATAAGATATTTTTTCATATTCTATATTATTTTTTATATATTTAATAATATTAAATTTAACTAATTCAAAATTACTGCTTTTTATATAATGATTAACTTCTTTTATTGCTAAATTAAATCTTTGTTTTAAATTTAGTTCTTTAATAATTTTATTTAAAATTAAATTGTTATTATCATTAATAATTATATTTTTAATATCCTTTTTAATTTGTATATAATTATCAAAATTATATGGAAATAAAGGATCAAAATTATTTTTATTATGAGCAATTCCAAGAAATATATATCTAATTAAAGATTCAGTAGAAAGTTGCTTTAAATTTTTAGTATTTTTTCTAATATTTAGAGGATCAATATTAGAAGTTAATATTTTAAAATAGTCATTTTTTATTTTATTAAAAATTTCATATCTTTTGATTTCAATTAATGGATTGATAGTATTTATTTTATATTTAGGAATTTTAAAATTAAATTCATAATTATCAATAATTACATTATTTGTTTTTTTAAAAAGTGATTTATGTTTATTTTTATTTTTATTCTTATTCTTATTCTTATTCTTATTCTTATTTTTAATTTTCTTTTTCATTTAATTTAGTTTAGATAATAAATGGATAAATTAATCTCGTTATAAATTATTTAAACATTGATTATATAATTATATTTAATGGAAAGTCTTAAAAGAAAAAGAATACCTTATTATAATGATTATAATAATTCTAATGATTTCAATAAAAAAATAAAAATATCTAGAGACGAAAATATTATTATAAATCTAAAAAATGAAATAAGTTATTTAAAAAATGAAATAAATAACTTAAAAAATACAATATATAAATTAAATCAATTTCAGAGAGAAAAAGATAATAATTTATGGTATATAAGTTAATATGAAAAATTTAAATTAATATAGTATATATTTTTATTATTTTCAAATTCATATTTATATAAATTTGTATAATTATATTTTAACTTATCAAAATGAATACAACTTAAATTGTAACAACCATTAAATCTTACTTTTACACCTTCAATAAAAGTAAAATTTTTAGATTCATATTTTAATATAATAGTAAGTAAATTATCTATTATAGATTTAATTGTTAAATTTTGTTTATTTTTATATAAAATATTTATATTATTTCCTAAATAATACATTTGTCTAAAAGGAAAATTAATAATAATATTATCAATATTACTATCATTAGAAACAATTAATTTGTTTTTTTCAGGATTAAAATTAGTAACTTCTGCATATGAATCTATATTATCAATTTCATTAATAGTTATTTTTTCCATATTTTATAGTTGAATCATATTTCTAAGTTGTTATTTCGGAATTAAATGATCTTTATTATTAATTGGTTTTATTTTAATTTCCTTTAAAAATTCTAAATCTATTTTAGAGTATATATTATTTAATTTATTAATAAAATCATTATTAATTTTATCCCATGAATTAGTGATCAAATCATTATACTCAATATTATTTAATATTCTATTGGAATAAATATCACTAATTTTCTTAAAATCATCCAAATTTTTTGTAGGGATTTGAAATAGACTTTTATTAGAATTAAAATCTGTTAAATATTTAATTAAAAAATTTAACTTTTCTGAAGAAATACCTTTAAAATTTTTTGCTACAATATAAATTTCATTACTAAATTTTTTACTAGTTTTAGGTTTAGTAATATATGTTTCTTCAAAATGATAATTTATTAATGATAATAAATTTTGAGTATTATAATTTTCAAATGTGAACATTTTCATAATATAATTACCTTTATTTTTAAGAATTCCTAAAGCTAATATAAATTGTGACCACAAAATTTTACATAAGGTTTCCTCTTGTAATTTAAAATTTTTAGAACAATCTAATCCACAATCAGAAATAACAAAATTAAATTTATTTTTATATTTATTATGATAATATTTTATATTATTAATTGATGTTACATCGCCAGTATTAGTAATTCCAAAATCATAATTTTTAGATTTATTTTTCATAAGTCCAAATTCATCAACAAATAGTTCTCTAAAATTCTTTTGATTGGGATTTAAAGATTGGGCAGTCCAATTATATTTTAAATTATGAATTTTACAAAAATGATTTAGAGCAAATATAAAACCACCAGGTGATTCACAAATAAAAAAAATATGATCGTTATTATTAACTAAGTTAAATTGATTTAATAATTCATAAAGTTTCATCCATGCAACAGTAACATTTTCACCATTATATTTACTTGTAATAATAGATTTTAATTTAATATATAAAGGTTTTAAAATTTTATCTTTATCATCATTCCAATCACTCCTATTTACATTAACTATTTTCTCAAAAAAAATATTTGTTTTCTTTTTATAGTAAGGATTTATCTTTGTTTTTAAATCACCAAGTTTTAAATTTATATTATTTATTGGTTCTAATTTGTATTTAATAAATGGTTCTTTAAAAATATCTGCTTTTAAAATTTTATTTAAATTCATATAAATTAAATAAAGAAATAAAATTTATTTCCTTAATTAACTGAAATTATCTTTTGTATTTTCTTATGACATTCACAACTCTGCCAAACTGGTGGTTTCTGATTATAATTTGTCCAATTATGAATACACCCTTTAGAGCATACTGGAACTATATTAGACATTTTAGTAATTGTAGGTCTCATTTTTTTTTAATTTTATTTAATATGTATAATTTCTTTTAATATATTTAATATTCAATTTTTATATTATTATATAATATATATAAAAATGATATATATATTTTTATTTATTTTTATTATTTATTTTTATTACAATTATAATTATGAATCTTTTAAAAATTTTAATCCTAGAATTGCAGTAGTTATACCATGTGTTCCTAAACATATAAAACACCTTCCAAAATTACTAAATACAATTAATCAGCAAACAAGAAAACCTAATAAAGTGATAATAGCATTATCAAGTTCTAATTCAAAAAATTGTCAAGAAGTTAAAACTTTAAAAAAACATTTAGATGATAAGATTATATTTATAGTTGATTGTTGTAAAGAAAAAAAAAATGCAGCCAGTAATAGAAATAGATGTTTAAAACATTGTTTAGATGTAAAATATATATCTTTTATGGATGCGGATGATGAAATGTGTAAAGATAAATTAAAATTAGTAACTGATATTATGGAAAAATATAATGCCGATATGGGATTACATTCATTTAGTAATGGTTCAAGTAAAAATAAATGTTCTAAAGGGAAAAAGATTTATTCACCTGAAGAAATGAAAAAAATTGAGAAATCAGACCAAAAAAATTTACATATTAGTAAGGTAACTGTACATCATGGACATTGTACAATAAGTTTAGATTTATTTAAAAATCATAAACAGAATGAAAATATGAATTTTGGAGAAGATTCAAAATATGTTAGAGACACTTTTAAAAAAAATTATAAAGTAGTATATACAAATAGTGTATTAAGTAATTATTATTATACTAGAAGTACTCACAATTATGGCACAGAATAAAATTGATTAATTTTTTATTAATTTTATATCTATAATAAAAATAAATATACCATCTATGAATACAAATACTGTTGAGGGATTAATTATTTTAAGTGATTCAAAACCAATTACAGAATCTGAAATAATTGAAAAATATGTTACTTTAAGAAGAAATTCTTTAGAACATATTTTAGATTTAAAATTTAATCTTGAAGTTGAAAAAAGTGTTGGTGATAAAGTCATGACAGATAATTCTAAATTATCAAAAAGTTTTAAAGAAAAAGAGAGTGAGTATGAATACATTAAAGAAAAATATGAAAAATTATTGAGAAGTAATAATATTATAAATTTAAATATTTCAAAATATGTTAAAGAAAATTTAAATCTGCAAGAAGAATTAAAATCTAAAGATATTGAAATAAAAAATTTGAAACGAAAAGCTGAAGAAGATACACTTAGTTTTAAAAGGACTTCAACACAATTTCATGAACGACAGGAATATTTAGTTTCTGAAAATTCTCGTTTAAAAGAAATAGTGACTAGATATTATGAAATTGATAAATCATCTAATGGTAAAAAACGTAAAATATCCAGTCAGGATGTTATTGAAGTTTTACATGAAGATGACATTACAAAGATATTGAATAGTGCTAGTTCTGCTGATGGTAGTTTTGCATAATTATCCAATTAATATATTTACAGATTTTTTATTATTTTTTATATTAGATTTAATATTAGTAACAATGTCTTCTTCTAATTCATACTTTCCATTTAACTTTCTACAAATATAATAAAATATTTGATTTTTGATTTGCTTATTTTTTTCTTCTACACTGCCTTTTAAATAATAACTCATTCCATTCATTACTGAATCTAAAACATCTTTAAAACAATTAATTTCTTTATTCAAATAAATTACATCAACTATAGATTCAATCTCATATTCAAATTTTAAGGCTTCAAAAGCAGACATTTTAATATTAATTAAAATATTTATATTAAAAAATCAAATTTATTATAGATCTTTACAAACTCTAAATGAAATATATTGGTATCTACAATCTGGCATTTGAGCATTTCTATAACCTTTATTAACTAATAAAGTTGGGGTAGCCCAAGAACCTCCACGACATATTTTTTTAAATCCAAAAAAAGGATATGAAAACTCCCTATACACTGGATCAATTTTAAAACCATCATATGGATAAATCGGTTCTTGACACCATTCCCAAACATTTCCAAAAACTTGATGTACTAAGTCTGAATTTGTGTTATTTAAAACGCTAACTATACCATTTTTGTAATTAATATTTGCATTAGTTAAAGTTGATTTACTAGCAATGTATTCCCATTCTGCTTCTTTTGGTAATCTTCCACCACACCAATTACAAAATGCTTCGGCTTCCCACCATGAAATATGAGTAATAGGATAATTATGTATTTGATTTATATATACCCATTCATTATTAAAATAAATTAACCATTGTTTATCACTATTTTGTTTCCAATACAAAGGAGAATTAATTTTATTTTCTTGAATATATTTCCAACCATATTCACTCCAATATTTTGAATTATTATAACCTTGATTTTTTATAAATTTAAAATAAATATAATTTGTTACATAAGTTTTGGATATTAAAAAATCAGATACTTGGTTTTTAAAATTAGGAAGTTCATTATCAAATACAATTGGATCTTTAGATTCATCATTTCCTTGAGTAAAGTTACCACCAACAATATTTACATATTCTAAATTTTCTAAAAGATTTTTATCTAATTTTATAGGAAAATTAAATTTATCTAAATATAATCTTTTTCTAGTAAATAAATAACTTTCTAAATGCATATGTAAATGTAAAATAGATAGTAGAATTAAATAACTATTACTTGCATTTATTGGTATTTCTAATAATTTTGAAAAACAATAATGAACATTTTCAACAATAGAATTTATATTATATAATTGTGATTTTTCAAATCTATATTTTCTACTGCAAATAAAACTATCATAAATTAAATTTTCTTTTGATAAATCAATATTTTGAAAATATGATAAACACATTTTCTTTATAAACCAAATTGGATGATAAGCTTCCCATAAAAGAGGATTACAATTTTCTATATTTTCTAAACCAGTTATTTTTTTATTAAATAATATATCTAAAAAACTAAAATAGTAATTTTTAGTTGTAGAAATAAGATTTATCATTTCTTCTTGATTTAAAACATAATGTTTTTTACCTAAAATTTTAAAAACTTGTTCTTTATTTAATTCCATTTATATATATAGATATATATTTAGTTAGTTTTTATATTAAAATTGAATTAAATTATAATAATATATTAATTTTCTAACTAAAATATGAAATCGCTAGTACTTTCTAAAATTTTAAATTATAAGATAGACTTTGAAGAATATATCTTAATACAGGATTGTATTTCAGAATTAGAATTAATACGAAATGAATATTATGAATGGTTAACTAATTTTTATAATTTACAAATTGAAAATTTTAGAGAAATTCATCCTGAAAAATTCTTAAATTTGCGTAAATTCATATTAGATGAATTGCTAAATATTTTAATAGATTTAATTATTTTTGACACGAGTACAGAAATTATTATTAAATATCCTTTTAAACATAAAATTGCACTTTGTAATGGAGAAGAAGACATTAATTTGAGTGGTACTTTTTGTAGTAAATGTAACATAAAGTTAAGTAGAGATATGAACAATTATTATTGTAGTAATCAAGAATGTGGTTGTGGAATATATTTTTGTGGTAATTGTAAAGGATATATACGTTTTTTACCAAATTCAGAAATACCTATAATTGATTATAAAATATATTATAAAGATGTTGCAGAATATAAACAAATATATCAAGAAATGAATCAAGAACCTGAAAAAGGACAAAATATTATATATAATTTAGATGACGATACATATTATTATACAGATGAAGAATCAGATATTGAGGATGAGTACAAAATGAATATAAAAAATGAATCTAAATTTACTGAGCCAGAATTGGAATTATTGTATTCTACTAAATGTGCATTAGAAAATCCATTTAATAGATATATAAGTCACAGTAATATTACACCAAAAGAAAAAGATAAATTTTCAACTTATAATGCAAGTATTCGGTTTGGAATAAATGAAGAATATGATATGCAAGGTGTAGAATTATTCGAATTTATGGTATTAATTAAAGAAGATGGTACTAAAAAAATACATGATTTTACACTTACAAATTTTGAATCATTAGATTCTATGGTATTTGAACTAATTGAAGAAAGAATGGAATTTGAATTTGATAAAAAAAATTCTGACTTATACAGTGAAAGTTGGACACAATCATATAAATTTAAATAGATTGTAAAAAAAATGAATAAATATATATATATCTTATGTAGATGTTTCATTTATTCAAAAAATAGTATTATTTTTACAATTTATTTAAATTTATAACAATATTTATTTTTATTGTCATTATAAAACTGTTTATTATATTTTCTATTTTTGACTAAATTTTCAACTAAAGGAGTTTTATATTTTTTCATGGTGTTATCTTTATTTGAATTAAATTTATTAGTTTTAAAAAAAGATTTCATCCAATCAACTTGTTTAGTATTTATATTATAATGATTAAATCTTAATTCATTTACATTACATTTATTTAATTTTAGATTTTTAACTTTAATATTATGCATAGAGCCTTGTTTGGGTTTTAAATCAATATTTTTACATATATTTTTACTACCCCAACCATCGGTATTTATTTCAATTACATCATCAATATCTGTAATTGCTTTTTCTAAATTACAAAAACGATCAGCATATTTTTTTTGTTTAATAATTAATTTATTATAATTTTTATTATCATAATTTTGTATATATTGTTTTAATGTTAAATTATTTGCATCAATGTATATAAATTCATCAACATCTATAAAAGCGGTCCAATCACTTAATTTACTATAATGTTTCATAAAATGTTGAATTGATTCAGCATAACCATAAACAATATTATTATTTTTGTCTTTATAATCCCATTTTATGATTTTAACTATATTTTTATATTTTTGTTCTAATTTTTGTAATTGTAAATTAATATCTTGTTTTATTAATAGATTTTCATAATCAATATTATATTTATTAACTTTATTAATTATCATATCTTTCACTCCAGCAGTGCCTTTTCCAGTACTACCATGATTATTATACAAATATATTTGATCAAACCCTAAATTTAAATGATAGTCAATCCATTCTTCTAAAAAAATATTATTTTCTTTAGGTAAAAATACTGTATGAATTGCTAATTTAATTTTTGGAGTGCTCATAAAAGTTTCTCTTAAAGTTCTTAAATTATAAATTAAAAAACAAACTAATATTGTTATTAAAATATTAAACAAAGTCATATATATTGAAATAAGAAAAAATATTTAATATGTATTAACAAAAAAATTAAATCATATAAATTTAAAGATTAATATATTCTATTCTTAATATTTCTTTTTTTCTAATTAAATGATTTTTAAAATTTTCTAACATTTCAATTTCAACACTACGAAAAGGAGGTATTTCAATAAATTTATAATTATTGTTATTATTATTAATATTACATACGCAATGTTTAACATTTATTAGTTTAGAATTTATAAACATAAATTTTTCAATACTTAATTTATTATTAATAATATAAACATAAAAATTATAGTTTATATTTAATATATTAATAGTTTTTTTTTCCTTATCTAATTTATCAACTATATTTTTAATAAATAAAAAGTAATATTTTGGAATTAAATTAAAACTAAATTTGTTATTATCAACAATAACGGTAGTTATAATAAAAATTTTTGTAAACTCATAAATAGAAAATTGAATAGATGAATCCATTTTTTTAATTAATAGGGATATAAAAAAAAATAATCAATTTTAATATATATAAATTTTATTATTTTTAACTATAATATCTGTATTATTATTTGAATTTAAATATAAATTTAAATATAAGTAGTTTTTTTTAAAATACAGATCAATTAAATTTATTAAAAATTTATATTTTTGGAAGTAACTATATTTGTTACTACTTAAAAATTTTTTAGTTTTTGTACTTAATTCATAATTATATTTGTAAGCGGAAATTTTTAAAATTATTAAATTTTTAATAAAAAATTTTTTTTGGATTAACTTTAAATTATAATATATTTTAGGATTATATTTACAATTAAATATTTGTGATATTTTGAAATTTAAATTATAATAAATATTAACTAATTCGTTTTCCTCATTTTCAGAATCTGAAGAATATTCATTATCTCTTAAATTTGAAATTTCTTCATCATTTTCTGAACTATTATCACTGTAATCCATTTATTATTAAATTTTTAAATAGTATAAAATTGTAAATCAATTTTAATAAAAATTGATTAAAATTTCAATGATAACAAAAATTTATAAGAAATAACAAATATGGTCAATGATACTATTATCTTGAAAGTGTTCTCGTATTGGACTGATACACAAATTTTAGAAAATATTACTTTGGGGAGAAGATTTTATAATCTAATGGGAAGTGTTTTAAAGAAAAAAATTAAGGATCATCATAAATATACTAGTATTAAAGATGTCTTTTCCGATGATTCTGAAAAGACAATTCAGGAATATTGTAAATTTACTTTTAATAAGAAATGCATTTTATGTAAAAATAAATTATGTTATACTGCAGAAAATAAATTCTGTGTAAGCAATGGAATTATAAGTCCAGTATGCAGTATTTGTACTACTAAATTGCAGGATTGTTTAAGGAGTAGGTTTTATTATCTATACCAAAATATGATTCTTTATAATAATATTCAATTTATGACACCTAAATTGAATATGTGCATTTACGCATCTAAAACTAGAAAGAGAGATATACAAGATTGTATGTTTATGAAATGCATTGTTTGTAAGAAAATTGTTTCTACAAATATATCTAAAGATTATTTAAACGTTGATAATTTTTATAATAACTTAAAAATTGCGAGTAAATCCATAAGAGAAAATGAGGAAACTTTTGGTCCGGAATATAAAACATGTATAAAAACATATATTGAAGAAGAGTGTTTAATAAAGCATAATCCTTGGTTAAATTATAAAGTTATACCATTTAGAAAGTTTGCGGTTAACAATCAATTTAATTATAAATGTGAAAGAGAACAATCAACTTTTATACATACATGTTGTTTAGGTAAATATTTTAAAGTTAATGAACCCAAAATAAGAAAAGTACATCTAAAATCTAATAAATCAAATTCTATACCTCAAATATATAGTTCAAGAGTTGGAATTGTGTATAAAAAATTAGAGAACCTTCCTTTTAAGCCATTAACTGTAAATATTCAATATAAACAAGAATTTGTAATCCAAGATAGAGTTATTAATGAATCTAAAGAATTAACACTTTTTATTGGAAAATGCGAATCTTGTGTTAATAGATCTGGAATATGTACATGTACAACAAAGAATCCAAATATAAATGTATTTTGGGGTAAAAAAGAGGAGTACCCAGAATATGAAATATTTAATCAATTGATAGAAGATTATTCCGGTGTAGTAGATGAAATTAATGATTCATATCACGAGATTGCAGATAGAATCAATTCTGTGGATTTAATGCAAAGATTTGTAATTTATAATAATCAAACAATATTTTTGCATCCAGATTATTATGATTAATTTCTAGTGAATTAAAAAATAAAAGAAAGCCAAAATTAATAACATTATAGCTATTATAACATTTATATTAACCTTTTTTATTTTTTTTTTATTTAAATATTTTATTTCCAGACACTTTTCAAAATCATAATTATTTTGATTAATAACTAAATGAGTAATATCATGAAATAATTTTATTAAATCTCTTTTAGGATGCATTTTAGGATCAATTTTATTTTTACACATATGTTTATATAATGGTAATGTTTCAAAACCTATAATACCATTATTAATTTCTAATAAATTAATTATTAAACAAAAAAAATATGCTGATCGTTTTTG
>CEOK01107250.1_pt1 | contig 11755 bp, 9 predicted proteins | sample 427001 | NCBI WGS metagenome assembly CEOK01 (sample SAMEA2591108, study PRJEB7988) | marine metagenome | isolation source: saline water (ENVO:00002010), including | reverse complement strand
TAGAAATGTTTTTGTTTGAGTCTTGTAATTTTGCTCTTCGTCTTGTTGCAACGGTTTTAGTTGAAGCGGCAGCAACATTAGAACCTAAAGTTAAACTATTATCTGAAATAATTGCTTCTATTCTTTTTACTTCAGTTGTACCACTATCGTTTGTAAATGAAATAGAATCACCTATTTTTAATTCAGTTGTAAATCTTGTATTAACACCTGTTACAGCATCACTACCATTTGCAATATCTAATTGACCAGAGATTACAACATTTTCTCCATCTGTATCTAAAGAAGTATCTGAACTATAAGTTGCTGTTCCTGGTCCATAAACTTGTTTAACAGATGAGAAGTCCCAACTTCTTACACCTTTAAATCCTACAGCGTCTGATTGTATAGTTGCGTCTAAAGTAGAAACAGCACCTCTAATAACTTCTCCAGAAGTAAATTCTCCATTAACACTTGAAACAACTACAACTCCGTGTAAAGCATTACCTGAAGATGTATATTGATTTATATTTGTAGGTGTTACACCATCTGCTCTGTATAATTCAAAATCGTTTGTATTTGGATTTCTTACCGTAAATACATCACTAGTTGTTATTGAAACCGTTTGATCTTGTGCTGATATAGCACTAAATTTTATTTGTTGTCCTTCTTTAAATCCGTGAGCAGTTGCACTTGCAACACCTGGACTTGCAATTGAAATAGATGAAACTGCTTTTGCTGAAATAGTTGAAGCGTCCTCTACCGTAGCAGTAGCACCTGAATTATCTCCTGTTATTTTTTCACCTTTTGTAAATTGAACATTACTATTAATGTTCAAGTGTGTAAACATATTAATATCAAATAGATAATGTTTAAATACACTTGTTGTTAATCCTGCACTAGAATAAATGTTTGCAGTTGCAGTACCAGATTTATATTCAAAACCTTTTGTTTTAGCACGACCTATTGTATAGATACTTGCTTCTGATCCTGTGTTACCTGTACCACGAACAGCAGTTGGTTCACTATATAAATGTAAATTTCTAAATGCTAATGTTTCACCTGGAACAGCACCATAGTCTGGTGTATTAAAAACATTAGTTACATTAACAAAGTTACCTACATCAAATCTTGTAGGGAAAGCATTTTGATTATTAAAATCTCTTGCCTTATCTACATCAACATATCTAGTACCGATAGTTTCAATTTCATATCCACGTACATATGCTTTACCTGGTGCAAGACCAGCAGCAATTTTACTTTCTGATCCACCATTAGCGGCAGTATAAATTCCTCTATTGTTTGCTGATATTAAATGTTCTCTTAAATCTAAATCAAAACCTCTTATAGAATAATCACCTGACTCGTCATATGTTCTACGAGCAAAAGTATCTTCTAATACAGCGTATTCAGTTGTTCTAACTTGATTTTGTAATATACCTTGATTTAATCTTAATAACTCTACAAAGTTTGCGTCATCTGTAGCACCAATAGCTTTTTTAGTTAATGTTAAATCTATTTTAAATCTATGAGCACCTGGAGCGTTTGTATTTGAAACACCTTGAGCATTATCATTTAAAGTATTATCTTGTGTAGGAGTTACAAAAGATTCTGTAACTAATAAACCTACTCTATAACTAGGTGTGTTTGAATATTTGTCTAAAACTATTGTTTGTTCAGAAACGGTTACTAAAAATCCGTTTATGTAATATGATCCTGCATTTACTTGAGCAGCAGCACCTGTAGCAGTTGTATTTACAATTGCAGTTACAGCAGTACCATCACTATTTGTTCCTGTGATTGTTTCTCCATCAGAAAATGCAAATTGATTTTTATTTGTTCCACCTGACTTACTATATTTTACAAATAAAGTATCTGGATCTGTTCCGTCTGTAGCAACTTTATTAATAATTGTTGCAGTTATACCTGAAACTGATCCTGTTAATTCTGTACCGTTTGTGAAATGTGAAAAAGTATTTGTACTATCAATACTTGAAAGTTTTACAGCATAGTAATTTAAATCAAAACCAATCTCACCTGGTATGACCATTGCACCTTTTTCAAAGAAATGGTCACCTAATTTTTCAATCTGATCTTGTAAGATTGTTTGTGATTGTGTTAACTCTCTTGCCTGAACAGCAAATGCTGGTCTAAAAAGTATTCTATGAAACTTCTTTGATTCCGCAAAGTCATCATAGTAAGGCGAGAGGTTAAAGTCTGTTGGACTTGACATTTAATTACCCCTTAAAATTCTATGACCAGTTTAATGTTTTCCGTTTGGTCTGGTGCCCTTTGTATCGGTGTTCTATTTTCAATATAAAGTACATCGCCAGTATCGTGGTCTATTTCAGGAACTGAATATCCTGAAGTAAATGAAACATTGTTAACCGTTCCTGTTGATGAAGTGTCAGGTGTTCCTGTAGGAGCACTACCACCTTGACCTGTAATAACATTAGCACCTGAAAACGCAGTTAGGTTTCCGTCTGCGTCAACACCAGCGTCATTATGCCTTGTTTGTATGTAGTATAAAATTTTGTTTGTTGCGTCCCACTCTACAACTTTACCGACAGCACCTGTTGTTGCCTGATTAATTTCTTCGTCAACCGTAAAAGTACCTGGTGTAGGAGAAGTAGCAATTTTAATTGCCTTTGTTAATCTAGCAGTATTACCAGTTACAGCAGAATTGGATTTTGTTGGATCTCTTAATAATGCAATTTTTCTAAAATCGTTTACAGCAGAAAAGTCACCAGAGTTTGCTGATTCTGTTCCTTCTAAACTTGTATTCATCATTACAAAGAAAGCACCTAATTCTTCTTGTGCATTTGCACCGTGTCCACCTTTAGGTGGAATAATTACATCTAATTCAGAACCTGCTAAGTTAGTTGCACCAGCGGCAACTATTTGAGCATTACTGATTGTTGCAAAAGTATATCCTGTGCCTGGAGTAGTTACGGTTACTGAAGTTACTTGTCCACCACCAACTACTACCGTAGCAACACCACCAGAACCATCTCCTCTTATTTGTATTCCTGTAAATGTTCCGTTAGTACCACCTGATCCACCTGCCTTAATATTAACTATATCAATTCCTCCATCTACAGCAGCAGAAATAACATTTGATTGATCTGCCCCTGGACTAGAGTTTGGCGAAACTGCCATAAAATCTGTTGATAAGAAATTTGCTTGTTGAGCAGCAGAAAGTGTGTACATAAATTTCCATTTATATGAGTCAGTAGTTGTAATTACTGAAGTTGATACACCAGTTGGTTCGTCTGTTGAAACAGCACCACCATTGTTATCTAAACATTTATATACGTTTCTTGCTGAAGATAATACGTAAAAAGTAGAATCAAATAAAGTTGTTGAACCACTATTTGATGTTTTTCTTACACTTGTTGATCCTGTTGTATATTCTCCGTAGTCGTGTCTGTAAGTATCGTAAACAACACCTGAAGTCCAGTTTCTTCTTGGTATTACAAAAGCAACATCTGAAGATTGTACTCTTTTAGCAGCAACTAAATCGTCAAAAGTATAAAATTCTCTACCTGTTGAATCAGCAGGTGTATTTGGTAATGCGTCTGTACCTTCGTAATCTGTTCTTCCGTCTGGTCTTGTTAAAGTACCAAAAGGTTGTGGTCTTCCAATACCTAGATAATAGACGTTGTTTGCTGTTTCAGAAAATGATTCTGCAAATTGTTCAGCGTTGTTTAATCTAAATTTATTTGTTATAATTGCTGGCATAATTCCTAATTCTTTCTTATATTTATACTACTTTTCATTATGTTATGTTAATGTTTCCTACCATATTTGTATGTGATGTACATTGGTAATAAAGTGTTGCTGGGGCGTCCATCGGTATATGAAATACAATAACACCATTAGGTCCTGAAGCATTATTGTCAGTAACACCAGTATTATACGCAGTACCACCTGTACCTGTTGTTGATTGTATTCTAAAAGGGTGTCCACTAGATGTATTTCTAAAGTAATAAGTTTGACCTTTTTTCAAGTGTAAATCAGGATTATCAGCACTTTGACCTGCAGGGAATCCTGCACCTTGAAACTCATAACCATTTGCGTCTGAAGCAGTTACTATAAATTGAGATACTGGAGTTGTTGCTTGTACCCAATTTGTACCATTATAAACTAAAGACATACCTGCCGTAGGCGAAGTATTTACAACATCTGTTATATCGTTTAATGCAACTGAACCAGCAGATGGAGCACCGACATTAAATCTTCCTTGTGCTGAACTCCAAGATAAAACATTGCCGTCTGCAACACCAGTCATATTAACATCTGTATGTGCTGAAACGGAAGAGTTTTCATCTAATACTCTAACCCAACCACTACCTGAAGAATAGTAAGGTCTGTTACCTGTACTATCATAAGCATACATTCCAACATAAGTTGAAGCAGTTGGTAAAGAACCGTAACCTGCAAAATCAAATCTTATTTTAGAACCTGCACCAGTTAAATCAACGGTACCTGTACCTGATAGTGAAGATGTACCAGTTAAGTTTAAATTTGCTGTTGATGTTAATGTTCCACCTAAAGCAGTAGCAGTATCACCAATTGTAATTGATGAATTAGCAAGTGAAGTGTTAGGTACTGAAGAAACATTTAATACTATTCTATTATTTGTAATTGCAGTAGTAACACCTGAACCACCTACAATTTCAAAACTTTCACCTAAACCAACATTATAGTTAGTAGATGAATCATCACCAAATCTAATTGTACTATTTGAAAGTTTATCATTTGCAATAGAACCTGCTAATTGAGCATTTGTAATTGTTCCTGATAATGAACTTGTAGGATAATTTGTTGCGTCTGCTAAATCAAAAGCAGGAGTAGCGTCAACACCACCTAAAGAAAGTTGTACACCACCATATGAAACCGTTGAATTTGATAAAGAAGTATTATCTATACTAGTTAAGGTATTTGTAGAACCTGAAATTGTTTTGTTTGTTAATGTATCAGTTGATGTTTCTGTTAGAACTACACCGTCTATATCAATTTTAACTTTATCTGCTGTTACGGTAGTTGTAATTCCTGTACCACCTTCAATAGTTAAAGTATCACCTAAATCTATTGCTGAAGTAGCGGCACCATCACCTGTAATTGTAATAGTTGAATTATCTAATTTTGTATTTGGTAAACTTGCTAATGCACTACTAGGAATATTTGTAATTGTATTATCAGGACCATTAATTGTTTTATTTGTTAAGACATTAGTAGAAGCGTCTGTTAAATAATTACCTGAAGTTAAGGTAGTACCATTGCCTAACGCATTATACAATTCGTCAAAATTGTTGTTAACTTTTTGAGCACCTGCTCTTAAATTATCACCTGTTCCATCATTAGCAGCGGTTCCTCTATTAATTGATTGTTTTGCCATTTCTTTTTCCTATTTCCTTATACTATTTATAAACATTCCTATGGGGTTGTATCATCAAAAGATACGGTTGTTTGAGCAAAATTAGTAACCGTATTATCAAAGGATTCCTGAGATAATGCAAATTGTGTAGGCATTGCAAAATTAGTCTTTAATAACTGACCATCTGTATTTGAAGACGCTAAAAATATACCACCTCTTCCATCTAAAGATGTTCTTGTTCCTTGTATTGGTATAGCACTTAATTCTTTAAATGTTATTTTACTTCCGAATGAATTTATACCAAATATTGTATTTGCGTATTTGTTTAATGTACCAAAAGTAGGTCCTGCATATGCGTATCCTTGTTTAACTTCTACGCCATCTATTATTGCTCTATGCCTACTTGTCATACTAATTTCAATAGGCATCCTTCTTAAAGTTAAATCTCTAGTATTTGAAGTAAACGGATCTCTATAATCATCACCTGCGCTCATTTCACCTTCAGTTAAAACATCTGATCTTAAAGTTGTTCCATCATCTATTGTTCCTAATCTTCTACCAAAAACGGTTGTAAACAATACGTTCAATACATTAAATAATGGAGTATCTATTTCACCTGATACAATACCAGCAACTGGCGCCCTAACTTTTAAACTTAATCTATTTTGTAAATCAACTTGTCCTGTAAAATAAAAACCTGCTGTGTGCATAGTCTTTTTAAATGAGTCTCGCCAATCATTAATAGATTGACCTACTTTTAATACATAAGAAAAATCCTGATAGTATAAACTATCTTGTACTTTCATAGTTTGCTCAGATACATAACCATCTTCATTTAAAAATTTACCATCTGTATCTGCAACAGAAACTACATCTATCGTAGCACTAGCAACATCTAATCTTGTTATTGTTGCTGATCCACTACTTGTTGATGTTATTGTTTCATTTAAATCAAAATTTTTATTTAAATCTTTTACTTTTAATAAACTTGTATCAGCGTCATAAAAAGAAAGTTTACCAACAGCACCTGAAGTGCCACCTGTAATAGTATCATTGGCATTAAAGTTACCTGACTTGTTAGTAAGTAATAAACAATTTCTAAATTTAATTGTAGGTGTTGGAGAGTTTTGATAACCTTCTCCTAATTCGTTTGTTTTTAATCCTATAACTCTTCCTATATCAGTACCGTGTGCTAAAATATTTGCGTTAGTTCCTGAAGATGTTATAGTTACTTTAGGTAAAGTTGTATAACCACTACCTTTATTAATTAAAAATATATCTGTAATATCATTTAAGTTAGAGTTTGTTTCAGGTTCTAAAACAATTTTATTTCCAAAGTATTGATCTCCTCTACCTGTTTCATCTTCCATTACAATATGTTCAGCGTCTGTTCCTGATTCACCAGAAATACCACCGTTAACAACAGAAATAAATCCTTCTGCATTAACTCCTTGTGTGCCTGAATTATCAAAAACTAATTTATCGCCAACAGAATAACCTGATCCTGGATTGTCAACAACAATTTCTGATACAGGTCCTGATCCTATATCACTAATAGAAATATCAGCACCAGTACCGCCACCAGTTACTTCTAAAAAATCTCCAGTAGAATATAAGTTACCATCATTAGTAATTGTTTTTGCACCTGGTATACCTGTAACGGTTGCCTTAATAAAAAAGTCATCTGTATCACTAGCAGTACCAGTTATTTCTTCTCCTATTTGAAAAGTACCAGTCATTGAGTTTATGTTTAATATAAATTCAGAAACTTCTCTATTTGCAATAATAAATTTCTTAATACTTTCTATTACAGCAGTTGCCGCTGATGTTTTTCCTGTAATTGTTCTACCAACTAAATTAGTTGTATTACCTGTTGAAGCAATTGCTCTTAAAACTTTTTGTGTATCCCATTGTCCATCAGATACACGTAACATTTGTGATCTAGGATAAAATGTTTCTGATACTTGATTAAATAATATTCTAAAAAATAATTCGTGTCCTTTTTGTGTACCTTTCATACGGTACAATGATTTAATATTTTTAATTAGACTTCTTTTATCTATTCCGTTTGCTAAAGTTTCAGGTATTGTTTTTAAAAACTCATCTCTAAAGTTTGATAAAAAGTTTGAAATAACTTTATCTGGATCTCTAAAGTTTGTAAGTTGTTGAACATTGTTTACAGGATTAGGACGATAGTTATTAATTACTGCCTCAGCACCAGAATCATTACCTGTTATAATTTCATTTAAAGAAAATCTATCTTGTGCTGTTATGAAAATTTTGCCATTTGCTAAATCTTCAGCAATAACTTTAGCAGTTGCCTTTGATGTAAGACCTGTTATAGTTTCACCAACCGTAAATGAACCATATGTAGTATCTTCATAAATTATTTTATCACCAGCGTCTGATTGTGTTCTTTCTGAAGTTATTTTTGAACCGTCTAATAATAAGTTATCTTGTAGACCAGTTTCATTTTCTAAAGTTACACCGTCTGTTGATTCAATACTTGTAACCTGCAACATAGCAGATTCCATAAATTGAAAATAAGTTTTTAAAAATTGAACAAATTGTGGGTGATCGTCAACTACAAAATCTGGTAATTGACTACTAATAAGCGATGAAATTTTTTCATTAAATTTTGCCATTGCATTAGTAACTTGATGAAGTTGTGTATCCTACTCCTGCCTCGGATGATCCTCCTACAAAAGTATCCTCGGTAACATTAACAATAGAATTAGAAACATCTATTTCTAAAATTTGATCTCTTACAGGAACAACGTCATTTGAACTAGGAGAAACGGTTACCTCAATTTTAGTTGAAGCAGAACCTCTAATATTTGAAATTGAATTAACATCTAAAGAATTAATAGTAACTTGTCCTGTTCCGTAATTAATTGTACCTTGTGTAGCATTGTGAACGGTTTTAATACCACTTACTAGATAATAAACTCTAACATTTCCCATACCATCATCATCTAAAAACATTTCATTATTATTACCAGATACTTTAAATCCAGTAGATGATAAAACTGATTCGTGTCCTGAATGTGGATTGTAAATTGCGTTTCTAAAATATATATCGTATTTTGTAGATGAGTTTAAAGTAGGTGTAAAATCTTTTCTAACTTTTACATTTGTTATATTAGATAAAATAGAACTATCTACGTCATCTATAATACCTGTTACTTTTGAATGTCTGAATACACCATCAAACGCTTTTAATGTATTATTATTGTAATCATTTATTGCACTTATAATTTCTGATCTTAATGTGTCTGAAGTTTTAGCAGTTGATTTTTTATCAAACTTAGCATTGACTACTAACACAATTGAAGTTGTTATTGGATCAATTATTTCTGGTCTTACTGAAGCAACATTATAAGGTTTTAATTTTGTAACTATATCTAATTTTGTTGCATTAGTTAAAGGAACACCTGATTGACCTTTTACAGCAATCTTAACAACACCGTAAACAGGTGTTTCGTCATCTTCACCACCCCAAGCACTTATAGAAGTTGCATTAGGATAAATTGATCTTACTAAAGTTTCGTAATCTGTTGTTGTAACTGCTCTGTCTTGTGATGTATATTGTAAAGGTGCATTAAATCTAATTGATTCTTTTGTTTCTGGATCAGAACCACCTTGAGCATTTGAATTAGTTACAATAGATACGTCTGAAAAACCACCTACTGAACTTGAAACATTAAAAGCAGAAGCGCCGTTTGCTTCATCTTTATTTGTAACTATGTATTCTAAAATTACAATGTTACCATCTGATAATTTTTTACCTAATATATCATCGCCAAAATATATTTCAAATTTACCTGTATCTGTTTCTTGTAAAAAATATGCCTTTGATGTATTATCTAAACTTTTTAAACCAGCCGCTAATGTATAAACATTTTGCGTTGAATCAGTTGCTGAGTTTTGTACAATTACTTTTAATGTAGATGTATCAGCATTTACACTTGGTATAATAAATCTTTGGTCAACATCTGTACTATCAACCGTATATCTAAATGAAACTAAAGTACCTTCATATAAATCTACACCTGAAAATTTATAAACACCATCTGCAGGTGTGATTGTTGATTCTTGGTTAGTTACAAACTGATAAGTTAAATTATCTATTGTTGATGTAAAGGTTGTTCCTTTATCCATTGTAACCGATGAACCTGTAGCATTGTTTAAAGTTATATCTACGTTTGCAATAGGTGATCTACAAGATGATGGCACATATCCTAACATCTTTGCTAATGAAACTACATTTTTTCTAATATCAGCAGAGTCTAGGTACATTTCATTTGCAACCATATTAGCATTGAAACCTAGATAGTGTGTATTGTATGCTAATGTATCTATTAAAACAGCAAAACCTGATCCTTCAAAATTATAATCTGAAAACTCTGGTTGATCTTGTAAGAATGCTTTTAAATTTGATTTTATTGCGTCAAAATCTAAATCTGATACTACGAACTTATTACTTGCCATTTTATCTTAATCTTTCTAAAAATGTTTCTACTACTACTGGTTCATTTGATCCAATAACATAAAACATAATTTTTAATTCATAACTATTTCTATCAATGTCAGGACTTGCTAATACCTGTTGTAAATTGATTCTTGGTTCAAAATTATTTAAAACTTCAGCAACTTTTCTTTGTAAATTAAGAGCTGTAAGAGGTGTCATTGGTTCAAACAACATTCCTCTAACATCACTTCCTATTTCAGGATGAAAAGGTCTCTCATAATGATTTGTGTTAATCAAATTTCTAACACTTCGTTTAACTGCCTCTACATCTGTCAGTTTATTTACATCATTAGTAACTTTATTACGACCAAAGTTTAAATCTAAATCTTTATAGATTCTATTTGCTCTTTTAGAGTTATTAGTATTACTAGCATCGTAGTTTGGCATATCTCTTATATTTATACTCTAACCAGAGAAAACATTAGAAGAACCTTTAGTCATTTGTCCTGCGTCTGTACTATCACCTACTCTTGCAATTGGTAAACCACATACTCTAACCGTTGTACTTCCTACATTAACTTTTGCAACGTGTGGCGCACAAGGTGGTAATGGTGGAAAAGGGTGTGATACCGTAGGATCAGTTTGTCTAGCAATCAATATACTATTTGCTCTAACCGTTGATTGTCCTGGTGTTGCAAGTATAGTTGTTCCAGCACATATGTGTCCTGTACTTAAACTATCTCCTTTTCTACTAACTGCTGGCATTATGCACTTCTTCTATCTGCTTCTCTTTTTGCTTTTAACGCTGCTCTTCGTTTTTCTACTATTAACGATTGTCTTATTTTTCTTCCTATTGGTATTCTTATAGAAGTTTCTATTTTTTTGCCTTTTTTACTAATAAACTCAACTCCTATAACATCATCTTTAAAATCACCTTGAACTGACATAACTGCCTTTTTCAAACTCATTGATTCTTTCTCTTTTTCGTCACCTGCTTCATTCCAAAACTTAAATATTCTCATTTTTGCCATTATTATGCTCCATTAAAAGAATCTTCATCTAATTTGCCACTTTTTCCATCATTTTCGCAACGACAATTTGTACAACAAAGAGTTTTTTCAGATTCTCCGTAATCTTTGTAACAATTTTCGCCACAATGCGATTCGTGTCCACAATTTAGACAATATTCTGTATTATTATTCATAAAAACTATTTATCCTAAAATTGGCAACGTGTTTTGTGTTGTAAAATTTCTATTTGAGCAATTCCGTCAAGTGATTCGCTCATTGATTCGCTATTTTCTTCAAATTCGGGTCTATATTCGCAATTTTCCTTGATTTTTGTACAATTTATGAGAACAAAAAGAGAACAAAGTAAAAAAAACGTCATTTTTTTCATATTTTCGGGATTTTTTGCTTGCAATCGGGTTGGTTTTCCTGTATATTATTTAGTATATGACAACAAAAAACACAAAAACAAACGAATCATTTTTAGGCGATTTATATATGTCTAAATTTGCTGTAAATAGCAATATTCCGATAATAAGAAATATTGTTTATAAAAGAATCAATGATATTTTGAAAGATATTAAAGAACAGACACCAGAAATGTCTGATTTTTTCAAAGATAAAATTGATATTAATATGAAAAACACAATCAATAAAATCTTAAACGATTATAAAACACAATAAAGGACAAACACTATGATAAAAGTATCTCAAAAATGTGAAACACTTGAAGAAGGCATTAAGTTTATGATGGCTGGTGCTAAGGCTGACTATGTTGCAATGTCAACTAGTTATGGAAAGAAAGAATTAACTGGTTATAGTTTAGAACAAACTAATAAATGGGATTCTAATACTAGAATTATGCCAGGTAAAAAGTATATTAAAGTTGTACAAGAAAACGGCGTATTTTGTTTTATTGTA
>CEOK01029023.1_pt1 | contig 11787 bp, 9 predicted proteins | sample 427001 | NCBI WGS metagenome assembly CEOK01 (sample SAMEA2591108, study PRJEB7988) | marine metagenome | isolation source: saline water (ENVO:00002010), including | reverse complement strand
AACTGCTAAAAGGTTAGGCGCAAGAGTAGAAGCTTTTGATACTCGGCCTGTTGTGGAAGATCAAGTGAAGTCTTTGGGTGCTAGATTTGTGAAGATAGATTTGGGAGATACAGAAGAAACTAATCAAGGATACGCAAAAGCACTTACAGGAGAACAAATAAAAAAACAACAAGAGGGTATGAAAAAGATTTGTGCGAGTTCTGATATTGTAATAACTACTGCACAAGTTTTTGGAAGACCTGCCCCAAAGATAATTACCTCAGAAATGGTAGAAGCGATGCAACCTGGCAGCGTTGTTGTGGACATGGCAGTATCTTCGGGAGGCAATGTGGAAGGTTCCAAAAAAGGGGAGATAGTTGAAATTAACGGAGTAAAAATTATAGGAAATGAAAATTTACCAGGAGAAGTACCGACTCACTCTAGCCAAGTTTACGCTAATAATCTTTACAACTTGATCGATGAATTTTGGAACGATGATAAATCTTCTTTTAACTTTGATTTAGAGGATGAGATACTTTCCAACTGCTTGGTCACTCACCAAGGAGATTATGTCAACGCAAGTGTTAAAGAGAGGAATAAATAATGGATAATCTTTTTGTTTTACTTATTTTCGTATTAGTTCTAGCAATTTTTTTAGGTTTTGAGTTAATTAATAAAGTTCCTTCTACTCTTCATACGCCTTTAATGTCTGGAGCTAATGCAATTTCTGGAATTACAATAGTTGGCGCACTTATATCTTCTGGTTCTGATGGAGGGCTTTGGACTACTATTTTAGGAACCGCTGCAGTTTTCTTTGCAACGATAAATGTAGTGGGTGGATACTTAGTTACCAATAGAATGTTAGGAATGTTTAGGAAAAAATAATGGATCTTCTTCAGTCAGAAATTTTTGCAAATTTGGCATACATAATTGCCTCGATGCTATTTATATTTGGACTGAAGCAATTAGGATCACCTGAGACCGCGCAAAGAGGAAATTTAATATCATCTTCTGGTATGTTACTTGCTGTTGCGGTAACACTTGTTAACAACCAGATCATCTCTTATGAATGGTTAGCTATTGGTCTACTGTTGGGAATTTTAGTTGGAGCATCTGCAGCTTCCTTTGTGAAAATGACATCTATGCCAGAACTAGTAGCTCTATTTAATGGTTTTGGGGGCATAGCTAGTCTTTTAGTTGGTTCTGCAGAGTATTTAGGGACTGGAAGCTTAGGTTTGATATCGCTGACTGCGATATTTTTGACCCTAATCATAGGGGGAGTCACTTTTTCAGGAAGTCTAGTTGCGTATGGAAAGCTTTCAGAAATTCTTCCAGGTAGACAAATAACCTTCAAAGGCCAAAGACTTGTATTAATTGTGATATTTATAGTGGCTCTTCTTTTTGGAGCTCATTTGATATTTAACTTTCAGGTAGTACAAGGATGGAATCCTCTCTATTCATTTCTTTTATTGATATCTTTTTCTTTAATCATTGGATTGTTAATAACTCTTCCAATAGGCGGAGCTGATATGCCGGTTATTATTGCTCTGTTGAATAGTTATTCGGGACTCGCGGCATCTGCAGCGGGTTTTGTAATAAATAATAATGTGTTGATCGTAGCCGGAGCTTTGGTTGGTGCTAGTGGATTAATTCTCACTAACATTATGTGCAAAGCTATGAACAGATCTTTGGCAAATGTTGTTTTTGGCAGTATCACCAGTTCATCTTCTGGAGCCGTAAATCCAGAAGAAGTTGGAGAGATTAAACCAATTAATGTTTCAGATGCTTACTTAATTTTAGAAGCAGCTAATTCAGTTTTAGTTGTTCCTGGATATGGCATGGCTGTGTCTCAAGCACAACATGCTGTAAGAGAACTTGGGGAGTTATTAGAAGAAAATGGTTGTGAGGTAAATTATGCAATTCATCCGGTCGCTGGAAGAATGCCTGGACACATGAACGTGTTACTCGCAGAGGCTAATGTCTCATACGATCAGCTTCAAGAACCAGATGACGTAAACCCTGTAATGGATACAGTAGATGTTTGTATAGTTATTGGAGCTAACGATGTGGTTAATCCAGATGCAAAAGAAAATGAAGGAAGTCCTATTTATGGGATGCCAATTATCGAGGCAGATCGAAGCAAAACTGTTTTTATCTTAAAAAGATCGATGGCATCAGGTTTCGCAGGCATCGATAACCCTCTATTTGGTAAAGAAAACTCACGAATGTTATTCGGCGATGCAAAAGAATCTATATCTGGATTAGTAGCTGAATTTAAGTCATAAAATACTTAAAAATAAGCCTTTTTAGATGCTGAAAATGCTATAATTTAATTCTTTAGATTTAGTTTTTTAAAGACAAAATTTATCCAATTTTTAGTGTCTTAATATTGCGCAATGGACGATATAGCAAAGGAAATAATCCCTATAAATATTTCTGAGGAGATGAAATCTTCTTACATGGATTATGCTATGAGCGTCATAGTTGGAAGAGCTTTGCCTGATGCCAGGGATGGTTTAAAACCAGTTCACAGAAGGACTTTGTTCGCAATGGATGTTTTGAATAATGATTGGAACAGAGCTCACAAAAAGTCTGCTCGTATTGTGGGAGACGTTATAGGTAAATACCATCCTCATGGAGATTCTGCTGTTTATGAAACGATTGTAAGAATGGCACAAGATTTCGCTTTGAGGTATCCCTTAATTGATGGTCAAGGTAATTTTGGATCTATGGATGGAGATGGAGCAGCAGCAATGAGGTATACCGAAATTAGGATGTCAAAAATTTCTAATGAACTCATGGCTGACTTAAACAAAGACACGGTAAATTTTGTAGAAAATTACGATGGTACTGAGTCGATACCAGAGGTGCTCCCCACTAAAATTCCTAACTTGTTAATTAATGGATCTTCTGGAATCGCAGTTGGTATGGCGACAAACATGTTGCCACATAATTTGACAGAGTCCATTAACGCTGCAATTGCAATTTTAGAATCTCCAGATCTTGAAATTGATGAAATATTGAAGATTATTCCTGCTCCAGATTTTCCTACCGGCGGAATTATTAATGGTACTCAAGGAATTATAGAAGCTGCAAAAACTGGAAGAGGCAAAGTAATCCTTAGAGCTAAAACTGAAATTGAAACAGATAAAAAAGATAAATCTAAAATAATCGTTACTGAAACCCCTTATCAAGTCAATAAAGCTCGTTTGGTTGAAAAAATAGCTCAGCTAGCGAGAGATAAAAGAATCGACGGCTTATCAGAGATAAGAGATGAGTCTGATAAAGACGGAGTTAGAATTGTAATTGAGTTAAAAACAGGTACAAACCCCGAAGTAATTCTAAATAACCTATTTGCTCTTACCCCTTTAGAAAATTCATATGGAATTAACAATGTAGCTTTAGTAAATAATGTTCCTAAGGTTCTTAACCTTAAAGAAATTTTAGATATTTTTATCTCGCATAGAAGAGAGGTAGTCACGAGAAGAACCACTTTTGATTTAAATAAGGCAAAAGAGAGGGGGCATATATTGGAGGGTCTCACTGTTGCGTTAGCTAACATAGATCAGATTATTAGCTTAATTAAAAATTCAAAAGATCCTTCGATTGCTAAAAGTAAACTTTTAGCAAAAAAATGGAAAGCCGGAGTGGTAGGTAAATTAATTAAAAAATCAGGGGCTATCTCCACAAAACCTTCAAGCCTCGGGAAAGAATTTGGATTAATTGCATCAAATTACAAATTATCAGAATTTCAAGCACAAGCTATATTGGACTTAAGACTCCAGAGGCTTACTGGTTTAGAGCAAGATAATTTAGTCAAGGAATACGAAGGAATCTTAATAGAAATTAAAGATTTACAGGAAATTTTAGAAGACCCTGATAAATTAAAACAAGTCATCAAAGAAGAGCTTGAGTACATCCGTGAAGAATATGGAGATGACAGAAAATCCCCAATCGAAGAGAGATTAGATCTTACAACAGAAGATCTAATCAAACCCGAAGACATGGTCGTAACTATTTCAAGACTAGGATATGCAAAAACTCAACCGTTAGAAGTTTATCAATCTCAAAGAAGAGGTGGAGTTGGTAAAACTGCGGCGTCAGTAAAAGAAGAAGACTTCGTAGAACAGTTAATTGTTGCTAACACGCACGATACGCTTTTATGCTTTTCAAACTTAGGAAAAGTTTATTGGTTAAAGGTTTATGAAATACCACAAGCATCAAGGATTGCAAAAGGAAGACCATTGGTAAATTTGATACAGCTTGATACTGAGGAGAGAATAACAAGTTTGCTCAATATTGAATCCTTTGACGATGCTGGTTTTGTCTTTATGGCGACTGTAAAAGGGGTAGTCAAAAAAACACCCCTTGATGATTTCCGTTTACCTAGAAAAAATGGAAAAAGAGCAATTAAACTTGATGCAAAAGACGAATTAGTGGGGACTAAGATTACTGATGGCAAACAACATATCATGCTGATTAGTGATGCTGGAAAAGCAGTATATTTCGATGAAAAAGATTCTAGGCCTTTAGGAAGAGACACTCGAGGAGTAAAGGGAATAGACTTGAACGAAGAGCAAAAAGTAATTTCGTTGATGGTTCCCAGTTTAGAAGATGAAATTCTTACAGTTTCTGAAAATGGATATGGAAAAAAATCTAAAATAGCTGACTTTAGAAAAACAAAAAGAGGAGCAAAAGGAGTCATTGCTATGCAACTTTCCGAAAGGAACGGTAAATTAATTTCCGCGGTTCAAGTATTAGAGGAAGATGAAGTTATATTGATAACTGATAAAGGAACTTTAGTTAGAACTAAAGTGTCAGAAATAAGTACCTTCGGGAGAAATACTCAAGGCGTGAGAGTAATAAAATTAAAAGAAAACGAAAAATTGAATAAACTAGCCTTAGCGTTAGAAAAAGACTGATTATGAGAAAATTTAATTTTTGTGCTGGGCCCTCTGCACTTCCTAACGAAGTATTAGAGGAATTAAGAGAAGAAATTTTAGACTGGAAAAGCCAAGGCCTGTCTGTGATGGAGATGAGTCATAGAAGTAAAGAGGTCGTTGAGATAGCAGAAACTGCTAAGCAGGATTTTATCGATTTAATGAACATTGGCCCTGATTATGATGTTCTATTTATTCAAGGAGGGGCTTCTCTTCAATTCTCTATGGTTCCAATGAACTTACTGACACCCTCTAAGGTTTTAAGTAATTATTTAAATGTAGGTCAATGGTCCAAAAAAGCTATAAAAGAGGCAAAGAAATTCGGAGAGGTAAATATTTCAGCTTCGTCTGAGGAAGATTCTTACAAAAAATATCCAACTCCAATGGATTGGAAAGTAGATAAAAATGCTGCATACCTTCACTTGGTCATGAATGAAACTATTGATGGAGCGTGCTTAAGAAACCACGAAAATTTTCCTGACATTGATTTGGTTGCAGATTGTTCTTCGTGCATTTTATCTGAACCTTTAGACGTTTCAAAATTTGCTTTAATCTACGCTGGAGCTCAAAAAAATATTGGACCCGCGGGCTTAGCAATCGTGATTATTAGAAAAGATTTACTTACCGAAAAGAATGATATACCTGCGATGATGAGCTATAAAACATATTCTGATTCAGATTCTATGTACAACACACCTCCAACTTTTGCATGGTATCTCTCAGGCAAAGTTTTTAAATGGTTAAAAAATAAAGGCGGTTTGGAGAACCAAAAAAAAGAAAATGAATCTAAAGCAAATAAGCTTTATGGTTTTATTGATTCCAGTGACTTTTATAAAAATGATGTTGATTTAGAATCTAGATCTATTATGAATGTTCCCTTTCTAATGAATGAAGAGTCATTAAATCAAAAGTTTTTAGCTGAATCTGAACAAGCGGGACTCTTAAATCTTGGCGGGCATAGATCTGTCGGCGGTATGAGGGCTAGTATTTACAACGCTGTGCCAGAAGCAGGAATAGATGCTCTAGTTGAATTTATGAAAGACTTTGAAAAAGAAAATGGCTGATAAAAAAAATTCTGAAAAATTAAAGGATATAAGAAAAAAAATTGATCAACTTGACTTGGCTATACTTAAATCTCTAAGCAACAGAGTAAATTTAGTCATACAAGCTGGAGAAATTAAAAAGAAGAATAATGATAATTCCTTTTATAAACCCGAAAGAGAATCTCAAATTATTAGAAGTCTAATATCTAAAAATAAAAGTGTTATTTCTAAAGAAAGTTTAGAAACAATATACAAAGAGATTATTTCTGCATGTTTTGTTAAAGAAAAAGAAATTGACGTATATTTTTTAGGTCCTAGAGGAACATATTCTGAGTTAGCTTGTAAAAAAAATTTTGGAAGTTCTGTAAACTCTTTGGCTTGTAAATCAATACTTGATATTTTTAAAACTATAAATGATGAAAATTCATTTGGAGTTGTACCTCTTGAAAATTCAACTGAAGGAGCAGTAAATTTGACTCTTGATGCGCTCCAAACAACTGAGCTAAAAATTTGTGGTGAACTAGAAATGCCCATCAAACATTCATTGTTGGCTTCTCAAGTGAATTTAGAAAAGATAAAAAATGTTTATGGTCATCAACAATCACTTGCTCAATGCAAAAACAAGTTATCAAATTTATTGCCTAGAATAAAAATTACACCTGTAGAAAGTAGTGGTTTAGCATTAAAAAAAGCTCAACAAGGTATTGGTAACGCCTGTATTGCACATGAATCCTTTGCTTCTGAGCACAATTTGAAAGTCTGTAAAAAAAATATGGAAGATGAGAAAAACAATACTACTAGATTTATCATTCTAGGAAAAAATATGCCTCTTAAGAGCGGCCTTGATAAAACGTCTATTATTATTTCTTTAGAAAATAAGCCAGGAGCCCTATCTAGAGTTTTAAAAATTTTTGAGCTTTCTAAAGTTAATTTAAGTTACATTCAATCAAGACCTTCAAAAAAAGATAAATGGAGCTACTCTTTTTTTCTAGATTTCGAAGGCCATTCTGAATCTATTAAAATAAAAAATCTTTTAAAAAAATTAGAAAATAATTCAATTTCTCTTAAATTGTTGGGTTCCTATCCCAAAGCCATTTAATGTCAGATTTTTTAAAAGATAGAGTAAATTCAGGTGTGCTTGGGTTAAAGCCATATGAGCCTGGAAAACCAATTGAAGAAACAGAAAAAGAAATTGGTTTGGAAAACGTAATTAAGCTTGCAAGTAATGAGAATCCTATTGGAATGAGTCCTAGGGCTTTAAAAATTGTTTCTTCTATGGATGATCTGAATAGATATCCTGATGGCAATGCATCTGCTTTCAAAAATAAGGTTGCTTCAGTTTTTGATGTAAAAACCTCAATGGTAACAGTGGGAAATGGTTCAAATGACATTATTGAATTTATTGCTAAATGTTTTTTATCTAATGGGGATACAGCTATTTATTCTAAACACGGATTTGCAATTTATCCTCTTGCAATAAAAGCTAGTGGCGCTGAACCAATAAAAGTAGATGCTTTAGATTGGGGACACGATTTGAACGCAATGATCGATTCAGTTCAAGAGACAACAAAAGTTATTTTCATTGCCTCTCCAAACAACCCTACTGGAACGGTATTGTCAGTTGAGCAAATAAAAGATTTTTTAACTAAAATTCCCTCCAATATTGTTGTTTTGATAGATCAGGCTTACTTTGAGTACATTGAAGATGAAAGTTATAAGGTTCCTTTTGGTTTAATCGAAGAGTTTCCAAACTTAATTATTTCAAGAAGTTTCTCTAAAGCGCATGGATTAGCAGCTTTTAGACTTGGCTTTTCAGTTAGTTCGGATGAGATTGCTGACTATCTCAATCGTGTACGGCAGCCATTTAATGCAAATAGTTTAGCCTTGGCAGCAGGAATAGAAGCTATAGACGATGAGGAACACATATCTGCATCAGTTAAAATCAATAGAGAAGGCTTGCAAAAAATCAAAACAAAATTTAAAGAGTTAGGATTTGATTTTATAGAATCGTTTGGAAACTTTATAAGTTTCGATTCTAAAAATGATTCAGATAAAAGTTTTGATTTTTTCCTTAAAAAAGGGATTATTTTAAGATCTTTAAAAGTTTACGAAATGCCAAATCACTTAAGAGTTTCAATAGGCACAGAAGAAGAAATGCAAAAGTTCACGACAACTTTAGAAGAATATGCAAGATCAATTAAAGAGTGAAGATGTCCAATTTGGCATTATAGGTCTTGGTTTAATTGGAGGCTCTATTGCAAAATCTTTGAGTGCTAACAAATTTGAAGTTTTTGCTGAAGACTCTAATCAATCATATTTTGATGCGGCAATCAAAGACTCGGCTATTGTAGGATCTTTAGATGAAATTAATACTTCTAAGGATCTGATATTAATTATTTGCGTTCCAGTTTCAGCTCATGAAAGTGTTTTTTTGAAACATTTGAATTTATTAAATGAAGCCAAACTTGTTACAGATTGCTCTAGTGTAAAAAACTCTGTTTTAAATGATTTAAATAAAAATGGCTTAAAACGCGACAACTACGTATTTTCTCATCCCATGGCAGGTTCAGAGAAAAGTGGCTACCTCAACTCAAATGAAAAGTTGTTCGAAGATAAAACCTGCATATTAATGACTGGAGAGGAGACTCAAGAAAGCTCTTTGAGATTATGTGAGAGTTTATGGAGAACTCTAGGATCTAAAATTAGCTTATTAGATTTGAAAGATCACGATTCTTTGTTGGCATTGACAAGTCACCTCCCGCATTTAATTTCTTTTTCTTTGATATCAACTTTGGCTGAATTAAAACTAGAGTCAAATAAGATTTTTTCCGGAGGCGGTCTTAAAGACTTTACAAGGATTGCATCAAGCGATGTAAAGATGTGGAAAGATATTTTTTCAAATAATAGCGAAAATATTTCCGATGCAATTGATAAGTTTATTGAAAAAATTACACTTTTTAAAAATTACATCCTTGAAAAAGATTTAGAGAGTATTGAAAATTTTATTGAAAACGCAAAGAATTTTCGTGATAAAAACTTATAAATGACATCTTCGATAGTATCAAAACCAAGCTTTTTATCAGGTGAAATAAAAATACCTGGAGACAAATCTGTTTCCCATAGAGCTATTCTTTGTTCAGCTTTGGCAAAATCAGTATCTACCGTTAATAATTTACAGCTCAGTGAAGATGTCTTAAATACTTTGAATGTAGTTAGGCAATTAGGAATAACAATTGATAAAAAAGAAACTGGATATCAAATTTTCGGCAAAGGTTTCAAAGGTATGTCTAAACCAAAGGGTGATTTGTATTTCGGAAACTCTGGCACAGGTATCAGACTTACCGCAGGAGTTCTTGCTTGGCAAAGCTTTGATAGTGAATTGAGAGGCGATTCTTCGTTAAGCACAAGACCAATGAAAAGAATTTCTGAACCTTTGAGCTCAATGGGAGCTAAATTATTGCTAACCCCAGAAAATACACCACCCATAAAAATATCTGGAAATACTGAGCTTTCAGCAATTTCTTATGAAATGCCAATAGCTAGCGCTCAAGTAAAGTCAGCAATCCTTTTTGCCGCTCTTAACGTAAAAGGCGTAACCAAAATAACTGAACCACTCATCACAAGAAATCATACTGAATTGATGTTCAAACAAATTGGCGTTGATATTCAAGTAAATAATAATGAAATTCTTCTCAGTGGTCAGAATGATTTTGAGGGGTTTGAAATTGATATTCCTGGAGATTTCTCCTCTGCGGCTTTTTTAATTGTGGGTGCTCTTATCTCACCTAATTCTTCAATCTTGATTAAAGACGTGGGTTTAAATCCGTCAAGAACAGCATTGATTGAAGTTCTTTTATCAATGAATGCGGACATAGAAATTCAAAATCAAAGAAAATTTGGGGAAGAAGAAGTTGGAGACTTAAAAGTAAATTATTCAGAATTGGTTAGTTGTAAAGTTGATGCTGAAGTAATTCCAAATTTAATTGATGAATTGCCAATCTTATTTATAGCTTCTTTATTCGCTGAAGGAGAATCTAAATTTTTTGGTATTGAAGAACTTAAGCACAAAGAAAGCGATCGTCTTGTCGCAATGCAATCTGGATTAAAAAACTTAGGCATAGATACTCAATACAATAACGATACTTTCTCTATAGATGGGAAGGGGAGTAATTTTCTTTTGCAAGAAGGACAGATAGATTCCTTTGAAGATCACCGTATTGCCATGTCTTTCATAATTGCCGGTTTAAGAGCAAAAAAACAAATACAAATCATGAATTCAAATTGTATCAATACTTCTTTCCCAGAGTTTATAAGCCAACTAGATAGCTTGGGCGCTATTCTTAATGAAAGTAAATAACTTAATTACTATCGATGGAATCAGCGGTGCAGGAAAAGGCACTCTTGCAAAGAGTTTGGCTTTGGAGCTGGATTACAGTCTTTTAGACAGTGGTACCCTTTATCGACTAGTCGGATTGATTGCAAAAAGGTTGGAAATGAGCGACTCCAAAGAGATTGCAAAAGAGCTTAATTCTAGAGAAATAATAATTGAATTTGATGATTTAAAAAGTCTTACAGAAGTTTTTTTTGGCTCAGAACGAGTTACTGAAGAATTGCGAAGCGAGGAAGTGGCTATGAAGGCTTCAGATCTGGCAAAAGACAGTTACATTAGGAATACTTTGATTAAACACCAAAGAGATTATTTTGACTCTAATAAAGGCTTAATTGCAGATGGAAGAGATATGGGAACTGTTATTTTCCCTCAAGCTAAGTGGAAGTTCTTCCTCATAGCTTCTATTGAAGAAAGAGCGAAAAGACGCCTTAGACAGTTGAAAGAAGTTGGATTGGAAGTTAATATGCCCACCCTTATTGATAACATTAAGGCTAGGGACGAGCAGGACACAAATAGAGATATTTCACCAGCCGTGCCAGCTGATGACGCGTTAACAATTGATACCAGCGATTTGAGCGCTGAAGGATTAAAAAATAAAGTTTTAAAAATTATAAAAGGTTAATGGAAAAGAATTTTGCAAAGCTTCTAGATGAAAATTTAGACACTCTAAATTTTGAAATTGGTAAATTAATTACCGGCGTGGTTGTCGATCTTACTAATGACTGGGTTGTTATTCACGTAGGTTTAAAATCTGAACCAATAATAGCTCGTAATGAATTTCTTGCCGACGAAGCTGAAAAAGCACTAGAAATTGGAGATGAGGTAAAAGTTACTCTTGAAGCGATAGAAGATGGACATGGTTCAACCAGAGTTTCAAGGTTGAGAGCAATGCACGATGAAAGTTGGGGTAAATTAGAAGAATCTTTATCTTCTGGAACAATTATTAAAGGTTACATAACTGGAAAAGTAAGAGGCGGTATGACAGTTGATGTAGGTGGCGTCAGAGGTTTTCTTCCTGGATCCTTAGTAGATACAAGGCCTTTAGAAAATTTCGATCATTTAGAAAAATCTTTTCAAGAATTTAAGGTCATAAAACTTGATAAAGAAAAAAGCAATGTAGTGCTATCTAGAAAAGCCGTTCAGGAGGATATTAATTCTGAAGAACGTGAGAAAATTTTTGCAACAATTCAAGAAGGGTCTTTAGTCTCTGGAGTTGTTAAAAACCTAACAGATTATGGAGCTTTCATAGATTTAGGTGGTATTGATGGGTTGCTGCATATTACGGATATTACTTGGAAAAGAATTAATCATCCCTCAGAGATCCTAACTATTGGTGAGGAAATTGAACTAAAAGTAACAAAATTTGATAGAGAAAAATCAAGAATATCTCTTGGCATGAAACAGCTTATGGAAGATCCTTGGGAAAATATAAAAG
>CEOK01039533.1_pt1 | contig 11788 bp, 13 predicted proteins | sample 427001 | NCBI WGS metagenome assembly CEOK01 (sample SAMEA2591108, study PRJEB7988) | marine metagenome | isolation source: saline water (ENVO:00002010), including | reverse complement strand
TGGGTTATCCCAAATATAACTTGATATTGCAATATATTTTGCACCAAATTTTATTAACTTTTTATAATTTAAATTATTTATTCCTCCAATTGCAACGATTGGCTGTTTAAATTTTTTTTTTGCAATCTTTAAAATATTTATATCTACCTTTCTAGCACCTGGTTTTAGTTTAGACTTAAAAAAAGAGCCAAAGGCTAAATAATCAGCATTATTCTTAGTTGCCTTTTCAGCTAGAGAAATTGAGTTATGGCAAGTAATGCCTAATATCTTTTTTTTAAGTTTTATTCTTGCAATTTTATGTGAACCATCAAGTTGACCCATATGACACCCATCAATGTTGACTTTAAGAGCTAAGTTGTAGTTATCATTTAAAATAAATTTAACATTATTTTTTTTTGTAAGTTTTTGAATTTTTTCTGCTATTCTTGAAACTATATTAATTTTTGTATTTTTTAGTCTCAATTGAAAAAACTTTACATTTCCGTAAGATAAAACTTTATCTAAATTATTATAAAAATTGTTGTTTATCTTTTTAGGAGAGATTAAATATATAAATTTTTTCAATTGAATTAAGCGGCAAATTCTTTTTCAAGAGACTCTGACCATTCTCCTTTTGAAGATAGACCGTTCATTTTTGCTCTATGATTGAAAGCTTCTTGAATACCTTTAGTATTTTTTTGATTTTTACCAAATTCTTTTAAAGCAGATGCTTGTAAGCCTCTACCGTAAGAAAATGTAATTAAAAAATTAGTGTCATTAATTTTATTGATCTCATTTAAATTTTTACTTGCCTCAATCTCGGATTGGCCACCTGACAAAAAGGCTATGCCAGGAACTTTGTCTGGAACATTTTTTTTAAGACATTCTAAGGTTTTTTTTGCTATTTCCTTAGCATTAGATTTTTCTTTACATTCCGAGCCTGGGATTATCATATTAGGTTTAAGAACCGTTCCTTTCAAATCTACTTTATGAATTTCTAGTTCATTATAACATTCATTAAGAACGTTTGTTGTGACCTGGAAACATTTATCTATATTATGTGAACCATCCATTAAAACTTCTGGCTCAACTATTGGAACCATTTTTGCTTCTTGTACTAAAGCAGCGTATCTTGCTAAAGCGTGAGCGTTGGATTTAATAGATTGTGAGGTAGGAAAACGGTCACTAATTTTATAAACTGCTCTCCATTTAGTAAATCTTGCTCCGAGATCATAATACTCTTTTAATCTTTCCCTTAAACCATCTAATCCCTCTGTCACAGTTTCTTCAGCCGAACCAGCAAGTGATTTTGCTCCTTTATCAACTTTAATTCCTGGCATAGCTCCGTTTTTAGAAATCAATTCCGGAATTGTTAAACCCATTGTCGTTTTTTGTCTTATTGTTTCATCGAAAAGTATTACACCCCCTATATATTCTTTCATGGCAGAGGAATTAAATAAAGTTTGCCTAAAAATTAATCTATTTGTTTCTAAATTTTCAACGTTTATACTTTTAAATCTTTTCGCTATTGTTCCAGTGCTTTCATCGGCAGCTAATATACCTTTACCTTTTAAACACATTTTTTTTGCTATATCTTTCAATTCCATAATCGTTTATTTATTTTAAAACTTCTATTCCAGGCAAGTTTTTTCCTTCTATGTACTCAAGAAATGCACCTCCTGCTGTTGATAAGTGCGTAAAATTTATTGGCAAATCGATGCTTTTGATTGCTGATATTGTATCACCACCACCTACAATTGATATCAAGGAATTTTTGATTGTTTCTTGAGAAATTTTTTTGGCAATCGAAATAGTTCCATTAGAAAAATTTTTATTTTCAAAAAAACCCGCTGGACCATTCCATAAAACAGTTTTAGAAACTTCAACTGTTTTATTTATTTTTTCAATCGTTTTTGGACCAATATCTAAAATCATTTCCTCTTTTACAACGTTATCTGTAATTTTTCGATTCGAGTCATCTTTAGTATTTTTTGCCACAATATAATCTACTGGAATTATAATTTCACAATTGTGTGTTTCCGCTTTGTTGTATATTTCTTTAATAATTTTTTGCGAATTCTCCTCAATTAGAGACTTTCCGACACTTTTTTTTTTAAACTTTATAAAATTATTAGCCATAGCTCCAACTACAATTAAGAATTCTACTTTTTCTATTAAAGACAAAATTACACCAATTTTTGTAGAAATTTTAGCTCCTCCAATTATACAAGTTACAGGTTTTTTTTTAGTGTTCATTATCATATCTATTGCATTTATTTCTTTTAAAAGTAGCGGTCCTGCATATGAATTTTTTATATATTTTGTTATTTTGTGAATTGAAGATTGTTTTCTATGACTACAAGAAAAAGCATCATTGATGAAGATGTCTCCAAAAGAGGATAAGTTTTTACAAAACTGATCATCGTTTTTGGTTTCACCCAAATTAAACCTTATATTTTCAAATAGTAATAACTCACCATTTTTAAGAAAAGACACCTTTTTTTTTGTATTTTCGTCAATTTTTTCCTCATAAAAAAAAATATTGTTGGGTATTATTTTTTTTAAATATTCAAACACTGGTTTTAAAGTTAAATTAGTATCATCCTTATTCTTTGGCCTACCAAGATGAGAGACTAAAAAAATTTTTGCATTTCTATTTAAAAGTTTTCTTATAAATGGTACACAAAGATCTATTCTAGTTTTATCTTGTATAAATTTATTAACAATTGGCACATTAAAATCTAACCTAACAATTATTCTCTTATTTTTAATATCGGCATTATCGCTTAAAGATTTAATTTTACTCATAAATTTGAATTTATTAGTTTCTCAATTTTTTTTGAATTAAAGATACTATTTTTTCGGAGGTTAAATCCATATTGTTAAAGATTTCTTTATATGGTGCGCTCTTTCCAAATTTATCAATTCCAATCCCTATATCATTCTTTTTTAAATATTTATGCCAACAACTTATAGAACCAGCTTCCAAAGAAACTATTAAATTATCTGGTTCTAATACTTTATTTTTATAATCATCATTTTGTTTGTCAAATAACTCTTGGCACGGCATGGATACAACTTTAGACTCTATATTAAGAGATAATAATAGATTTTGAACAGAAAGAGCTAAATCAACTTCAGATCCGGAAGCAACTAAAGTAACTTTATTACTATGAGAAGTAATTTTAACTTCATACGCACCTTTTAAACATTTATTTTCCTTATCTGGTAATTTACTTATATAATTTAGTTTTTGCCTCGAAAGTATGATAGCGCTTGGTCCAGTTTCATTGTTAAGTGATGCCTCCCAACATTCTAAAGTCTCATTAATGTCAGCAGGTCGGAATATGTTTAAATTTGGTATCGCCCTTAAACCTGAAAGTTGTTCAATCGGCTGATGTGTTGGACCATCTTCACCTAAACCAATAGAGTCGTGGGAAAAAATATAGATTACTCTTAAACCCATTAATGCTGATAATCTAATTGCAGGTTTACAGTAGTCTGAAAAAATTAAAAATGTACCACCGAAGGGAATTAAATTATGATATAGGGCCATGCCGTTCATAGTTGCAGCCATACCGTGTTCTCTGACTCCATAATGTATATAGTTTCCATCAAAATTTTTTCTATTTATAACAGATGAATTTGACGCTTTAGTATTATTAGATCCACTCAAATCTGATGACCCGCCGATTAAATTTGGAATAAAATTATTTAAACTTTCGATTACTTTCATCGAACATTGTCTTGTAGCCATCGTAGGTTTATCTTTAAAATATTTTTCTTTTTCTGAAAAAATGATATTATTTAATTCATTTTTAAAAACTTTGTTATTTAATTTATTAAATGTTTTTTTTGTATCCTCTTTAGCTTTATTCAGTTCCTTCAACCATTCTTTTTCTAATTTTTCACCTCTAACCCCAATTTCTCTCCACTCCTTCAAAATTTCATTTGGAATTTCAAAAGCTTGATAAGGCCACTTTAGTTTTTTCCTCACCAGTTTAATCTCTTCTTCTCCTAAAGGAGCTCCGTGTGAAGAGGATTTTCCAGATTTATTTGGTGACCCATAACCAATTACTGTCTTACAGGAAATAAGACTAGGTTTATTTGAATTTTTGGCCTTTTTAATCGCAGAATTGATTTGTTTTTCATTATGCCCATTTATTTCGGTAAAATTCCAACCATAAGACTCAAACCTTTTTTTATAATTATCTGAAACACTTAAAGATGTTGAACCATCGATTGATATTTTATTGTTATCAAAAAAAACTATCAAATCTTTTAATTTTAAATGACCCGCTAAACTCATTGCCTCATGACTAATTCCCTCCATAAAATCACCATCACTCGCTATAACATAGGTTTTATTATTTATTATTTTAGAATTTAATCTTTTTTTATAAATTTCTGCTGACAAAGCCAAACCAACTGAATTAGCTAATCCTTGACCTAACGGACCTGTGGTTGTTTCAATCCCTGAATTGAAAATAAATTCTGGATGACCAGCGCAAATTGAATCTAGTTGTCTGAAATTTTTAATATCTTCTAAGTTTATTTTTTGATATCCAGTCAAATAGAGAAGAGAATATAAAAGCATAGACCCGTGACCAGCAGATAAAACAAACCTATCTCTATTAATCCAAGACGGATTTTTTGGGTTAAACCTCAGGTGGTATTTAAAAAGTATTGTTGCAACATCTGCCATTCCCATAGGCATACCTGGGTGGCCTGAGTTGGCTTTTTGTACCGCATCAATAGACAAAAATCTTATGGCGTTTGATAATTGGCTTAGTTTTTTATTCACTTTCAATTTACCTATATAGACTTAAACAAACTATATCAATAATATGATATAATAAATAAATGAAAAATTTTCAAAAAAAAGAAAATAATTTAAACACTCTTATAGATAAATTAAGCTATATCCATAAAAGTTATTCACATTTTGAAATAAATAATGATCATTTATTAAAGGAGAAACATTTAATTGAAAGTGAAAGAGCTCAACTTGAAAAGAAAAATATTGAATTAATAAGAGAACATAAATATTTGAAAGATAAAATTTCAAAACTTGAAAAAGAAATTAAATCTAAATTAGAAATTGAAAAAAAATTTAATAAAGATATTGACGAATTAAACCAGGAAACGGAAAGTTTAGTTGAAGAGATTGAAAAATGGCAAATGTAAATATTAAATTTAATGGGAAGGAATATTTGCTTTCTTGTGATGATGGCCAAGAAGAATCGTTGAAAAAATTAACTTCAATTTTAGACAAAAAATATACTGAACTTCAGTCCAAACTTGGAAGCATAGGAGAAAATAAGTTGCTATTAATTACCTCCATTAAACTTATAGATGAGCATTTTGACTTAAAACAGAGAATAAATAATCAAAAAAATAAGCTAGATGATATAGCAAATAGATTTAAAGAGCTTAAATCATTAGCTATAAATTATAAAGATTTAAAAGAGTCTGAAATAGGAAACTTAAATGATGAATTAAATAAACTTAAAATAAATATAGATAAAACAAATTCAATGTACGAAGATATGTTAGACAAAACGTCCGAGTCTCTGGAAAAAATAATTAAAAATGCTGAATCTTCATCAAAAATTCAGTAATGTTAAAAAAAGAAATAATCAGGAAAAAATATTATTTACTTAGAAAAAAAAAATATTTTGAGATAAATCCAACAATCTTCAATTCGTTAATTAATTATATAAAAAAAAAATATTTTTTTAAAAAGAATATAGTTATAGCATTATACTATCCCTCTAATTTTGAATTTAATATAACTAATATTACTAAAAACTTTAGATTTAATATGAGGACATCTCTACCTGTAATTATAAACAAAAATAATATGGTATTTTATAATTGGAATAAAAATGACATATTAAAAGTAAACCAGTTCGGATTTCTTGAACCTTTAAAATTAAAGAAAAGTAACTCACCAGATGTAGTGTTATTGCCTTTATTAGCTTTTGATAAATTTAAGAATAGACTGGGGTATGGAAAGGGATATTATGATAAATTTTTAGAAAAATTTTTAAAATTAAATGATAAAGTAGAAATAATTGGAATTGCTTTTTCTTTTCAAAGACATAAAGGACTACCAAACTCAAAAAAAGATATCAAGATGCATCAAGTTTTTACCGAGAAAGGCTTTATTTAAATGAATATTTTAATTTTAGGAGATGTCTGCGGGATATCAGGGATGACAGCAATCAGGTCCAATTTAAGAAAGATAATTAAAAAAAACAATATTGATTTTACTATTGTCAATGGAGAAAACGCAGCTGATAACGGTAAAGGCATCACAAAAAAAAATGTAGAGGACCTTATTAATTCTGGAGTAAACGTAATTACTTCTGGAAATCATATTTGGGATCAGAAAGAAATTTTAGAAGTTATTAGCAATGATAAGCGAGTTTTAAGACCAGAAAATTTGTTAAAAGGCCAACCAGGTAATGGTTACGAAATTTTTAATATTAAAGAAAAAAAAATTGCAGTAATAAATTTTATCGGCAATGTTTTTATGAAAAAAAGTGAAGATCTATTTGGAGCTGCTCAAAAAATTATGAATAAGATTAAACTTAAAGAAAATGTTGATTTCATTGTAGTTGATATTCATGCGGAAATAACAAGTGAAAAAATGGCATTAGGTCATTTACTTGATGGCAAAGTTACCACAGTTGTTGGGACCCATACACATGTCCCGACTTCTGATGCTAAAATTTTAAAAAAAGGCACAGCCTATCAAACTGATCTAGGTATGTGTGGTGATTACGACTCAGTAATTGGAATGGATAAATTTAATTCTATTAAAAAATTTACGAAAGATCCAACAGCGGTTCAACATTTTCCTTCTGTGGGAGAGGCATCCTTAAGTGGGATAATTGTAGAGGCGGATGAAAAAACTGGTTTAGCAAAAAATGTAAAGCAAATTATTTTAGGCGGAGTTTTAAAAGAAAGAAATTAATTATGGCTGGTCACTCTCATTGGGCAGGTATAAAACATAAAAAAGGTAGACAAGATAAAGAAAGATCTAAATTATTTTCTAAACTTTCTAGAGAAATAACAGTCGCAGCTAAACTTGGAGATAGTGATCCAAACACTAATCCAAGGTTAAGATCGGCTATACATGCAGCTAAACAGTCTAATATGCCAAAAGAAAATATAAAAAGAGCAATTAATAAATCTGAATTAAATTCAAAACAAAATTACGAAAGCTTAAGGTACGAAGGTTATGGAATATTTAATACTGCTCTTATAATTGAAACTTTGACAGATAACAAAAATAGAACTGCATCAAAAATCAGAACAATTTTACAAAAACATGGAGGCAGATTAGGTGAAAATGGATCAACTTCGCATTTATTTATTAATTGTGGAATAATACAAATTAAGTATAACCACATTAAAGAAGATCAGGCTTTAGAAATCGCTATAAATGCCGGCGCCAATGATTGTAATACAAATAAAGATTATCATGAGATAATTTGTGAAATGAAAAAATTTTATGATGTTAAGAGTAAAATTGAAAAAAAAATAAGTAATTTTTTGTACTCTGGTATAGAGTGGAGGCCTTATTCAAAAATTGATTTATCTGACGAGCAAAAAAAAAAAGTTCTTCAGATGTTAGAAAATTTGGACGAAATTGATGACGTACAAAACATTTTTATCAATTGTAATATTTGAAAGGAAGTATTAGTGAGAATATTTGGAATTGACCCAGGATTATCTGGAGCTATAGCGGTTCTTGAAAATGATGCAGTATTAGATATTATTGATTTACCAGTAATGTCAGAAGGAAAAAAAAATAAAAGACAGCTTAACAGTGCTCAGTTATCTCAATACATGTCAAAAAATGTTGAAAATATTAATAAGACATCAGTTGTAGTGGAACAAGTAAACGCTATGCCGGGACAAGGAGTAACAAGTATGTTTAACTTTGGCCAAACGTTTGGAGCAATAAAAGGAATCAGCGCCACTCTAAAGTTACCGATTTATTTTGTTAGACCTTCAAAATGGAAAAAACACTTTGATTTAATTAATTCATCAAAAGACGCTAGCCGCACTAAAGCTATTGAAATCTACCCCTCTTTAGCAGAAAAATTGTCAAAAAAAAAAGATGTAAATAAGTCTGATGCTATTTTAATTGGTAGATTTTTTTATGAGTCAGGCCTTAAAGACCCATATAAATAAGGCTAAGTATTATCTCTTAAGTCAAATTCATGACACAATCTAAAAGTATTGAAGCAATATGGAACAAGAAATTGCATCTCAAATAGTTGGGCTAGGAGGAAGTACAGATTTTTCATTATGGAGTCTTTTTTTAAGAGCAGACTTTGTTGTTAAATCTGTAATAGTAATTTTAATTGCTGCCTCTATATATTCTTGGGCCTTGATATTTGATAAATATAGGCTTTTTAAAAAAATAAATTACTCAATTTTAGATTTTGAAAATAAATTTTGGAAAGCAAAATCTGCCGAAAGTTTTGACAGCAATCTTCCAGCTAAGTCTACTGATCCGGCAGTTTTAATTTTTAGATCTGCAATGAGTGAATTAAAAAAAACAAGATCAAAGTCATCAGCAGTTCAGGTTGCTAGAGTTGAAAGAGTTTTAGAAATTAATACTGATAATCAAATTAAAATAATAGAAAAAAATTTTACTTACCTCGCAACCATTGGTTCAACTGCACCATTTATTGGTTTATTCGGAACTGTCTGGGGAATAATGAATTCTTTTCAATCAATAGCAATATCTAGAAATACAAGCTTAGCTATAGTGGCTCCTGGTATAGCCGAAGCCTTGTTTGCAACTGCATTAGGACTTCTAGCCGCTATTCCAGCAGTTATAGCATATAATAAATTTAACAGTGACTCTAAGAGATATGTATCTCGTATTGATAACTTCTGTAAGCGATTCCTTTCAATAATTTAATTTATGGCTTTTAATTTTAAACGCTCAAAGAATGAACCTATGAGTGAAATTAATGTAACACCATTTGTTGATGTAATGCTTGTGCTATTAATTATTTTTATGGTTACAGCTCCTTTGCTCACTGTAGGTGTTCAAGTAGATTTACCAGAGTCGTCTGCGGACTCCTTACCAGATGATCAGGAACCACTTACTTTGACGATTAATTCTAAAGGAGAAGTATTCATTCAAGAGCATAAAGTAAATTATAATAAAATTATCCCTAAATTATTGGCTATAGCAAAAAATAGAACTGATACGAGAATTTACGTGAGAGGAGACAAGACAATAAATTATGGAAGAGTTTTAGAGGTAATGGGAACATTATCAGGCGCGGGATTTTCAAAAGTTGCATTAATTTCAGAACCTTACAAGAATTAAATGATTTATGACGAAGAGCTTACTATATTCGATTACTTTTCATTTTGTAATGATCGTCCTTACTGCTTTATCTCTACCATTCATGACTAGAGAACCTATTTCTTTACCACCCATAGTGTCAGTCGAATTAATTCAAATTACAGACAAAACAAATATACCATTTGCTCCAAAAGCTAGAAAGATAATTGAAAAAGTAAAAAAAGAGGAAAAGCGCGTGGTATCAGAACAGGCCCCGCCTTCTGCAAAAGCAAAAGAGAAGCCTGATAGAATTCCACTTCCAAACGAAAAAAAAGAGAAGAAGGAAATAGTTAAAAAAAAACAAAATCCAGAGGAAATAAAACCCCAAATTAGACAATCCTCAGAATTTGAAAAAGAAGAATTGATCAATACGAATGAGATAGCTGCATTAATAGATAAAGCAAAAGAGGAACAAGCTATAAAAGAGACCAATGATAACAATAAATTGACACAAAGCAGCGTTAAAAATAATTTCGCTACTGGTTTAACTCTTTCGGAAGAAGATGCTTTAAGAGCTCAGATTTTTGGATGTTGGAGTGTTCCTTTGGGACTACCATATGATAAAGATTTACTAGTACGATTGAAACTTGAATTAAAAAAAGATGGAACTATATTAAAATCTGAAATAATTGATCACCAAAGAATGAATTTACCAGGCCAAAAATTTTATAAAATATTAGCAGAGAGTGCGTTACGAGCGGTTAGACTTTGTCAACCATTAAAGGTTCCACCAACTGGATATGAAAAGTGGAAAAATATTCAATTAAATTTTGATCCAACTGAAATGCTCAAAGGTTAATGAAAAAATTATTTTATATATCGATATTTTTAATATGCTCTATTTCACATTCATTTGCACTTATTAAAGTTGATATTACAAGAGGAAATTTAGATCCTTTACCAATCGCAGTCTCACCTCTACATGTTGATAGTAAATCTCAAAAAATAGACAATTTAAAAATTAATGATTTAGGATCAAAAATATCTCAAATCATAGAGCAAAATTTCAAATCAACAGGTCTGTTCAATCCACTCAAAAAAGAAGCTTTTGTTCAAAAACCAGATATTGCGCATTTAAAACCAAGATTTGAAGACTGGCGATTAATTAAAGCTCAAGCGTTAGTAACAGGGAAATTGAAAGTAATTGATAACAAATTAAAAGTTGAATTTAGACTATGGGATCTCACAGCTTCAAAAGAAATGATTGCATTAGCATTTACTACTACTCCGTCAAATTGGCGAAGAGTTGCACATATTATTTCTGATAAAATTTATGAGAGATTGACAGGTGAAAATGGATATTTTGATACCAGAATTATCTATGTAGCAGAAAGTGGTCCAAAAAACCAAAGAGTAAAAAAACTTGCTATTATGGATCAAGACGGTGCGAAAACAAAATATTTAACTTTAGGAAATGAACTAGTTTTAACCCCTAGATTTAGTCCCAGTAACCAAATGGTAACTTATTTATCTTATTTTAGAAACCTTCCTAGAGTTTATCTCTTAGACATTGAAACTGGTAAACAAGAAGTAGTAGGGAATTTTCCCGGCATGACTTTTGCTCCACGATTTTCTCCTGACGGAAAAAAAATTATCATGAGTTTCGCAAAAGATGGAAACTCTGATATTTTTACAATGGACCTAAATACTAGAGAAGTTGAAAGGATAACAGAACATTCATCAATTGATACTTCGCCTTCTTATTCACCTGACGGGAAGTATATTTGCTTTAATTCTGACAGGAGCGGATTACAGCAAATTTACGTTATGAAAAGTGATGGAAGTAATGTCAAAAGGATTACGTTTGGAGACGGTATTTATGGAACACCAGTTTGGTCTCCAAGGGGAGATTTAATTGCTTTTACAAAAGTAAGAAAAGGTAGATTTTATATTGGTGTAATGAGATCGGATGGTTCTGGAGAAAGATTATTAACTGAAAATTTTTATCAAGAAGCACCATCATGGTCCCCTAATGGAAGGGTACTAGTTTTTTATAGAGAGACTAAATCTGGACCCCAAGGCAAAGGATTTACAGCTAAACTATGGTCGATAGATATTACAGGATATAATGAGAGAAAAATAACTACTGAAACTGATGCCTCAGACCCATCTTGGTCCTCTTTGCTTTCAAAGTGAGGTATTTATTGTGTAATTAAGGCTTGAATAATGTAGGATAATTTGAAATATTGCTAACAAAACTTAGGGGATACAATGAAATTTAACATAAATTTAAGAAACATTTTTTTAATAATTTTTGCAACTCTTGCATTAAGTGCTTGTTCAACTGCAAAAAAGTCTGACGTTTCTGGTGATGTATACACTGGAAATGCTACAGTTGAATATTTAGCAAGTGGAGTTAAGGATAGAGTATTTTTTGCTACTAACAAAACTTCACTCACATCAGCATCAAGAGAAACACTTAGAAAA